>Ga0208636_100120_pt1 | contig 25931 bp, 21 predicted proteins | sample LakWasM103_HOW12_2_FD_183921 | JGI IMG/M metagenome (GOLD analysis project Ga0208636, IMG submission 183921) | Freshwater sediment methanotrophic microbial communities from Lake Washington under simulated oxygen tension - Sediment Metagenome... | ecosystem: Environmental > Aquatic > Freshwater >... | reverse complement strand
CTAAGGCGCTGACAGCGGAATATCGGCCACGGCACGCGGCTTGCCGATAGGTGCCGAGGCCTGTCCCTTCTGCACGGCGGCGATGTCTGCCTCGCTCGGGTACTCCCCCAGCAGCCAGTAGTCGAATACGCGTCGCGCGATGGGTGCGGCGGACCCGGAGCCCCAGCCGGCATTCTCCACAATCACGGCCAGCGCGATCGTCGGGTTTTCGACAGGTGCAAAGGCGACATAGAGGGCATGGTCGCGTTTGTGCTCGTCGCCCTTGACGCTGCTGTACTTCTCGCCGGCCCGCAGGCCGATGGCCTGGGCCGTGCCGGTCTTACCGCCACTGGTGTAGCCAGCGCCGGCAAATACCCTGGCCGAGGTGCCCTCCAGTGTCACGCCATGCATCGCATTCCGAATCACGTCCACATGCTCGGGCTTGAGCGGCAGGGGTTCAAGCGCGTCGCCGGCGGCACGCAGGGTCGTGCGCTGAACGCTGTCCTGGATCTCGCGCACCAGGTGCGGCTTGAAGCGCAGGCCACCGGAGGCGATGGTCGAGTAGGCGGTGGCCATTTGCAGCATCGTGAAGTTGTTGTAGCCCTGGCCGATGCCCAGCGAGATCGTCTCACCGGCGTACCACTTCTGCTGTTCCGGTTTCCTGAATTTCTTGCGCTTCCACTCCTGCGATGGGAGGTCGCCGGTGACCTCTCCCATCAGGTCGATGCCGGTGAGACGTCCCAGGCCAAAGGGCTGCAACTGGTCGTGGATCAGGTCCACACCCATCTCGTTGGCGAGGCTGTAGAAATAGACATTGGAGGAGCTGACGATAGCCAGGCGCATGTCCTTGGGACCGGGACGATCGGCCTCAGGACTGCCGAAGGTGCGGCCACCAAAGCTGTAGGTCAGGTTGTCCTGGATGACGACGTTGGCGGCGCGCTTGCCGCTGTTGAGTGCCGCCATGGCCATCAAGGGCTTGTAGGTCGAACCGGGCGGGTAGGTGCCGCGCAGCGCACGGTTGAGCAGCGGTTTGTCGATGTCCTCGTTCAGCGCGGCCCAGCTGTCAACGTCAATGCCATCAACAAAGAGGTTGGGGTCAAAGGTCGGCTTGGAGACGAAGGCCAGCACCTCGCCATTGCGTGGATCGATTGCCACCAGAGCGCCGCGGCGGTCACCATACATGTCTTCCACCAGCTTCTGCAGCTTGATGTCGATCGACAACTCCACTTTGTTGCCCGGCGTGGACGGCGTGCTGGCGAGCTTGCGCATGGCGCGCCCACCGGCCGAGGTCTCGACCCGCTCGACGCCGGTGATGCCGTGCAACTGGCTCTCGAAGTTCTGCTCCACGCCGAGCTTGCCGATGTATTCGGTGCCGCGGTAGTTGGCCTGGTTGTCGTCGTCCTCGATCTTGGCCTTCTCTGCCTGGTTGATGCGCCCGATGTAGCCAATCACATGACTGGCCAGTTCGCCATACGGGTAGTTGCGAAACAGCCGCGCCTTGATCTCCACGCCGGGAAAGCGAAAGCGCTGGGCGGCAAAGCGTGCCACCTCGGTGTCCGTCAGCCGGGTGCGAATGGGCAGGGATTCGAAGCTCTTGGACTCTTCCATCAGCTTCTTGAAACGCCTTCGGTCGCGTGCCGTGACATCCATCACTTTGGCCAGTTCGTCAATGGTCTGCTCCAGACCGTTGGTTTTGGCGGGTGTGATTTCCAGCGTGTAGGCCGAGTAATTGCTGGCCAGCACGATGCCATTGCGGTCAACGATCAGGCCGCGATTGGGAACGATCGGAACAATCGAGGTGCGGTTGCTCTCGGCCTGCGCGCGCAGGTCATCGTGGCGCACCACCTGCAGGTAGACCAGGCGTGCGGCTAACAGCAGAAAGCACACCAGCACCAGCACGCTGACCGCAAACACACGGGTGCGAAAGCGCGCCAGGTCCGCTTCGACGTTGCGTATTTCGGTCACAGTGGTCTATTCGCGTCCGGGTTGGGGGCGCGCAGCTGAGGGGCAAGCAGCACGATGCTGGCCACGGGCCACAGCACCGCTTCGGCAACCGGCGCCAGCAGCAGAGACAGGCCAGGGAATGTGCCGCCACTGATCATGCCAACGGCCAGTTCCACAGCGTGCGCCGCCGCAAACAGCGGAAACACCTGCGCCGCCTGTGACGGCACCGAAAACCACAGCAATCGGCGGTGGATGGTGATCGCAAAGAAACTGAGAACCGTGTAGGCCATGGCGTGCTGGCCCAGCAGACCGCTCTGGTGAACGTCCATCAGCAACCCAAAGACAAACGCGGCGCCAATGCTGACGCGCAAGGGTTGGTGCACGGTCCAAAACACCAGCACCACCGCCAGCACGTCGGGCGTCCACGCCGCACGCCCCCAAAGGCCCATGTTTTGCAGCATGTTGAGCAGCATGGCCGCCATTACGCTGGTCCAGATGAAGAACGGATTGGCAGGCAACAGCAGTTGCTGGCCGGGGCGCATGATCATGACCAGACTCTCATTTCGGTACTCCTCGGCGATTCACAACCGTCGGCGCCTCGGGTGTCGGCCGGGGCGGGATTTGCGCCGTCACGGCGTCCAGCACCATCACGTGCGCCGCCCCCGAAACCATCGCCAAGGGCACACAGTAAATGCGGGCAAACACGGCGTCCACACGGCGCTCCACTTTTTCGACGCGCGCGACCGGCAAGCCCGGTGGATACACACCGTCAACGCCGCTGGTGGTCAGCAGATCCCCGGCGGCGACGTCGGCATTGGCTGCCATGAAACGCAGCTCCATGGCGTCGGCATGCAAGGACACGTCACCATAGGCCACGCCCCTGGCGCCAGTACGGGTGTTGAGCACGGGGATCGCGTGGTCCCGATCGGTGATCAGGGTTACCTCACTGACCAGCGGGTACACGCGCGTGACCTGCCCCAGAACGCCAGCCTCATCCAGCACCGGTGATCCCAGCCCCACACGGTCGGCCATTCCCTTGTCGATGATGACCTTGCGGCTGTAGGGGTCGGCAGCGTCGTACACCACCTGCGCGGCCATGGAGGGCGACTGCAGGCGCTCGCGCAAGCCCAGCAGTTTGCGCAGGCGCGTGTTCTCCAGCACCAATTGCTCCACCTGGTTGGCGCGCTGCGATTGCAGGTTGTGCTTTTTCAAAACTTCCTGCTGCGCGGACTGCGCCGCCGTCAGCGACGCAAAATACTGGCTGGCACTCTGGTACAAGAGAACCGGGCGCAAGGCCAGCCACTGGGCCGGGTACAGCACGGTCGCCAGTGCAACACGCAGCGGCTGCATGACCTTGAATCGGGAATCCGCCACCATGAGGAAGAACGCCAGTGCGCTGCACACGGCCAGTTTCGACAGGGCCGATGGGCCCTGCCGGAAGAAGGGAGGGGGATCTCTGTCCAGCGTACCAAGAGGCATCGCTGTATCCGGTTACTTATTCGCTGGTAAAAATGGAGCCCAGACGCTCCATCTGCTCCAGCGCAATGCCGCAGCCGCGCACCACACAGGTCAGTGGGTCTTCGGCCACCAGAACCGGCAAGCCGGTTTCTTCTGCCAGCAGGCGGTCGAGGTCACGCAGCAGCGCGCCGCCGCCGGTCAGCATCATGCCGCGATCGGCAATGTCGGCGCCCAACTCGGGCGGCGTTTGCTCCAGCGCGTTCTTGACGGCGGAGACGATGTTATTCAGTGGGTCGGTCAGGGCTTCCAGGATTTCGTTGGAAGAAATGGTGAAGCTGCGGGGCACGCCCTCGGACAGATTGCGACCACGCACTTCCATTTCCTTGACTTCGGAGCCCGGGAAGGCCGAGCCGATTTTTTTCTTGATGGACTCTGCGGTAGGCTCACCGATCAGCATGCCGTAATTGCGGCGGATGTAGTTGATGATGGCCTCGTCAAACTTGTCGCCACCGACACGGACCGAGCCCTTGTAGACCATGCCGCCCAGCGAGATGACGCCGACTTCGGTGGTACCACCGCCGATGTCCACCACCATGGAGCCGCTGGCTTCACTGACGGGCAGACCGGCTCCGATGGCCGCAGCCATGGGTTCTTCAATCAGGTACACATCGCTGGCACCAGCACCCAGGGCCGACTCGCGGATGGCACGGCGCTCCACCTGGGTCGAGCCGCAGGGCACGCAGATGATGATGCGGGGGCTGGGGCGAAAAATGCCGCGCGGATGCACCATCTTGATAAACTGCTTGAGCATCTGCTCGGTGACGGTGAAGTCGGCAATCACACCATCCTTCATCGGGCGAATGGCTTCAATATTGCCGGGAACCTTGCCCAACATGGCCTTGGCTTCCTTGCCGACGGCCTGAATGGTTTTCTTGCCTTGGGGGCCGCCTTCGTGGCGGATGGCGACGACCGAGGGTTCGTCGAGAACGATGCCCTGACCGCGTACAAAAATCAGGGTGTTGGCCGTACCTAAGTCAATGGCCAGGTCGGTAGAGAAGTACCGACGGAAAGATCCAAACATCAAACATCCTCTCGGGCATGGAAGGCACTTCGGCCCTCCATCACCACGGTTTTATCGTTAAAAAATCGTAAGACTGGCGTCAAGATAAGCAGTTTTGCAGGACTTGCGCCAAAGGCAGGATAATAACCGATTGCCTGTGAACAGCCCCCTCTAAAGGACCCGTTCGGGCCTGAATTACCTTTGGTTTCACCTCAATACGCACCATGTCACTGACATCTACCGATATCGCCCGCATTGCCAATCTGGCGCGCCTGGAGTTGGCACCGAGCGAAAGTGAGCGCATGCTCACGCAAATGAACAGTTTTTTTAACATTGTGGAACAGATGCGCGCGGTGGACACCACAGGTATTGAGCCACTGGCGCATCCAGTCGTCATCCTGTCGGACATGGCCCTGCGTCTGCGCGAAGACCGGGTCACCGAGCCCAACCAGCGCGACGCCAATCAGCGAAGCGCGCCGGCCGTCGAGAACGGGCTCTTTCTGGTGCCCAAGGTGATCGAATAAATTTTTTGAGCAGACGATGACGCAACCCCAATCCCCCTCTACCCACGCACTGCACGATCTCGGCGTGCACGCATTGGCCCAGGCACTGGCCGCCAAACAGGTGTCGGCCGTCGAAGTGGCCCAGCATTTCCTGGACCGCGCCAACGCACATGCCAACTTGGGCGCATTTGTCGCCATCCAGCCAGAGACCACGCTGGCCCAGGCCCGTGCCGCCGACGCACGCATCGCCAATGGCACGGCCGGCACATTGGAAGGCGTGCCCGTGGCGCACAAGGATATCTTTGTGACCAAGGATTTCCCCACCACGGCCGGCTCGCGCATCTTGCACAACTACCAGTCACCGTTTGACGCCACCGTGGTGTCCAAACTGGCCGCGCAAGGCGTGGTGACACTGGGCAAGCTCAACTGCGACGAGTTCGCCATGGGCTCCAGCAACGAGAACACCGCCATCTGCGCCGTCGGCCACACCCAGGTGGAGCCGGTGCGCAACCCGTGGGACAACACACGCATTCCCGGCGGCTCGTCCGGCGGCAGCGCCACCGCCGTGGCGGCACACCTGGCGCCTGCTGCCACGGGCACCGACACCGGCGGCTCGATCCGCCAGCCAGCCTCGTTCTGCGGCATCACCGGCATCAAACCGACCTATGGCCGTGCTTCCCGTTATGGCATGGTGGCCTTTGCTTCCAGCCTGGACCAGGCCGGCCCGATGGCCCGCTCGGCCCAGGACTGTGCGCTGCTGCTGTCCACCATGTGCGGCCCGGACCCGGATCGCGACTCGACCTCGCTGGACGTGCCAGCTGAAGATTTTTCACTCAAACTCAACGAGTCCCTCGAAGGACTGCGCATCGGCATTCCCAAGGAGTTCTTTGGCGAGGGCCTGGCCGCCGACGTGCGCACGGCCATTGACGCTGCCTTGAAGGAATACGAGAAGCTGGGCGCGAAACTCGTGCCCATCAGCCTACCGCGCACCGAGCTGTCGATTCCCGTGTACTACATCATCGCGCCGGCCGAGGCGAGCTCGAACCTGTCCCGCTTTGACGGCGTGAAGTTTGGCCACCGCGCCAAGGACTACACCGACCTGGCCGACATGTACAAGAAGACCCGCGCCGAGGGCTTCGGCGACGAGGTCAAGCGCCGCATCATGATCGGCACCTATGTGCTGTCGCACGGCTACTACGACGCCTACTACCTGCAGGCACAAAAGATCCGCCGCATGATTGCCGACGACTTCCAGAACGCATTCAAGGACTGTGACCTGATCGCCGGCCCTGTGGCCCCGACCGTGGCCTGGAAAATCGGCGCCCACAAGGACCCGCTGGCCGACTACCTGGCCGACATCTTCACCCTGCCCGGCTCGCTGGCCGGCCTGCCCGGCATGAGTGTGCCAGTGGGCTTTGGCGAGGGTGGCATGCCGGTGGGCATGCAGTTGTTGGGCAACTACTTCCAGGAAGCGCGCCTGCTCAATGCGGCGCACCGTTTCCAGCAAGCCACCGACTGGCACGCACGCAAGCCGGAGGGCTTCTGAGATGAGCGAGACCATGAACACATTTGAAGCACAACAACAGGGCCGCCCGACCGGCCCGCTGGTGCACGGCTATGAAGTCATCATCGGCTTCGAGACGCATGCCCAACTGTCGACCGCGAGCAAGATCTTCAGCCGCGCCTCCACCGCCTTTGGCGCCGCGCCCAACACCCAGGCCTGTGCCGTGGACCTGGCACTGCCCGGCACGCTGCCGGTCATGAACAAGGGCGCCGTGGAGCGCGCCATCGAGTTCGGCCTGGCGGTCAACTCCCACATTGCCGAGCGCAGCATCTTTGCGCGCAAAAACTACTTCTACCCCGACCTGCCCAAGGGTTACCAGATCAGCCAGTTCGAGATCCCCGTGGTGCAGGGCGGCGTGGTCGAATTCTTCCTCGGTGAAGAGAAGAAAGCCGTGCGCCTGGTGCGTGCCCACCTGGAAGAAGACGCCGGCAAGTCCTTGCACGAGGATTTCATTGGACAGACCGGCATCGACCTGAACCGCGCCGGCACGCCGCTGCTGGAGATCGTCACCGAGCCCGACATGCGCTCCAGTGCCGAGGCCGTGGCCTACGCCAAGGAACTGCACAAGATCGTGACCTGGATCGGCATCTGCGACGGCAACATGCAGGAAGGCTCGTTCCGTTGCGACGCCAACGTCTCGGTGCGCAAGCCCGGGGCACCGCTCGGCACCCGGCGCGAGATCAAGAACCTGAACAGTTTCAAGTTCATGCAGCAGGCCATCGACTATGAGGTGCGCTGGCAGATCGAGCAAATCGAGGACGGCCACTCCATCGAGCAGGCCACGGTGCTGTTCAATCCCGACACCGGCGAGACCCGTGCCATGCGCACCAAGGAAGACGCCGCCGACTACCGCTACTTTCCCGATCCGGATCTGCCACCGCTATGCATTTCGGAGCAATGGATCCAGCAAGTACGAGGGCTGATGGCCGAATTACCTCGGGTGATGGCCGAGCGCTTTGTGCGCGACTATGGCCTGCCGGAGTACGACGCCACGCAACTCACACAGAGCAAGGCCATGGCGGCGTACTTCGAGGCAACCGCCAAGGCCTGCGGACAACCTAAGCTGGCCAGCAACTGGATCATGGGCGAGCTGTCGCGCCGCCTCAACACCCAAGACATTGGCATCGAAGCCGCGCCCGTCCAGCCGGCGCAATTGGCATCCCTGATTGCCCGCATTGTCGACAACACCATCTCCAACAACGCAGCCCGCCAGGTGTTTGACACGCTGTGGTCCGGCGAAGGCTCCGACGTGGACGCCGTCATTGAGGCCAAGGGCCTGAAGCAGATGAACGACACCGGCGCCCTGGAGGCCATCGTCGATGAGGTGATTGCCTCCAACGCCAAGAACGTGGCCGAATTCAAGTCCGGCAACGAGAAGGCACTCAACGCCCTGGTCGGCCAGATCATGAAGGGCAGCAAGGGCAAGGCCAATCCGCAACAGGTCAATGACCTGCTGCGCAGCAAGCTGGTCTAGCAGTTGGACTAGCGCCCAGAAGGGGCCGCGTTCAAGGCCCAGAGCTGGCGCAACCGGACCAGTTCATCGTCAAAGCGGGCATTGACGCGTTTGATCTCGCCGTCCTGCTCACCCATGAATCGGCGTTGGACAGCTTGGCTCTGGATGTTGTCTTCCAGCTGGCGGCGCAGGTACGAAGGTGCCTTCGAGGGGTCTTTCTTGTAGAACTCCATCTCGGCGTCAATGCTCACGCGCTGCTTGGCGAGTTCATCCAACCGGTTCTTGGCCGCCTGGATCACCACGGCAATCTGCGCCAACGCCTCCTGGCGCTCCTGGTCGTGTACACCTTTGTTGGGGTAGCGAATCAGCAGGGCGCGATCACGCCGCTTTTCGTCGGCCGTGCGGTTGCGCTCCTCGAGCTCACGCTTTTCCTTTAGCTCCAGGTCCGCGCGTTCCTGGGCGGTCAGCGAGGGGCCGACTTTTGCCTTGACTGTTCCGCTGGGATTCAGGATTTTTTGCTCGCGGTCGGTGCACTCAGGAATCGGGCGGTCGGCCGTCAGCTTGCGGCCTTTGGCGTCAATACAGGTGTATACGCCCGGTGTCACCAATGGCCCCGACTGAGCCTGCCCCCAGACCACTCCGTACACCCCGGTCAGCGTTACAAAAACACCAACCAGCCGCCTTTTGTTTCTTACCATGTTCACCCTTCGTCGACGCCATATCGCGCCCGGTAGGCCTGCACCTTTTGGTGCTCCTGGTCCATTCCCGCGCCGCTGCGCCCGGACAGATACTGCATCAAATCCCCAAGCTTCGCAATCGAACATACCTGTAGCCCCAACTGCCGCTGCACAAACTGTACCGCGCTGTAGGGAACATCCTGCCCGTTTTCGGTCGCTTTTTCCTGGCGGTCCAGCGCAATCAGCACAGCGTGGGGCGTGGCTCCGGCGGCTTGGATGATGGCAATCGACTCCCGCGTGGCGGTACCTGCCGATATCACGTCATCGACGATCAGCACGCGGCCCTTTAGCGGTGCGCCGACCAGGGTACCGCCTTCGCCATGGTCCTTGGCCTCCTTGCGGTTGTAGGCAAACGGCACATTGCGTCCGCGCCGGGCCAGCTCCACAGCCAGCGCAGCACCCAGCGGAATGCCCTTGTAGGCCGGGCCAAAAACCATGTCGAACTCCATGCCACTGGCCAGCAGCCGCTGGGCATAGAATTCAGCCAAACGCCCCAGCTTGGCCCCGTCGTCAAACAGGCCTGCGTTGAAAAAGTACGGGCTCATGCGACCTGCCTTGGTTTTGAACTCACCAAACCGCAGCACCCCGCACTCCACCGCAAACTGCACGAATTCCTGGGCCAACGGATCGAGATTCGACATGAAAAATTCCTTGTTTAAGTTAACCAGCCTCAACCTCAACGGCATCCGCTCGGCCACCAGCAAGGGGCTGGAAGCGTGGATTGCGCAGGCTCAGCCCGATTGTATTTGCGTGCAGGAAGTCAAGGCACAGGCCGCTGATGTGGCCGACAAGTTCGAAACCCTGGCCGGCATGAAGGGGCACTTTCATTTTGCCGAGAAGAAGGGTTACTCGGGCGTAGCCGCCTACACCCGGCTGGAGCCCAGCGACGTCATCGTGGGCTTTGACGGTGGAGAATTCGATGGCGAGGGGCGCTACGTGGAACTGCGCTTTGACACGCCGACGCGCAAACATTCCATCATCAGCGCCTACTTTCCCAGTGGCTCGTCTGGTGAGGACCGCCAGCAAGCCAAGTTCAGATTTTTGAATCTGATGTACCCGCACCTGCAGTCGCTCAAATCGCAACGCGACTTCATCCTTTGCGGCGACATCAACATCGCACACAAGGAAGTTGATTTGAAAAACTGGCGCAGCAACCAGAAGAACAGCGGCTTCACGCCCGAAGAACGCGCCTGGATGACCAAGCTCACCGTGGATGGCGGCATCGTAGACGTTTACCGCCAACTCGAGCCCAATACGACTGACGACTGCTACACCTGGTGGAGCAACCGGGGCCAAGCCTATGCCAACAACGTCGGGTGGCGCCTGGACTACCACCTGGCGACGCCAGCACTGGCGGCGGGTGCCCAATCGGTTTCCATCTACAAGGGCGAGAAGTTTTCGGACCACGCTCCCATCACGATTGCCTACGCCTGGTAGCGCTTCCAGAAAATCGCATGTTTAGCATGCTCGGCGCGGACTTGGTCGAAATTTACTATCACATTGATAGCAATAGATCTATATTTTACGAGGGCTACAGGCCTAATTCGTGAAGAATCATAGTCTCAGGACGCGTCAACGCCCTCTAATGGCAACCAGCCGGTAGCCCAGCAGTCCGTAGCAGGCCGCACACAAAGAAATTTGACCCGGCAGGAAACTCAAGCGGTGCTTCATTCTTGGCCATGAAAAAGTGCTGGCGATACGTCGTGCGGGATAATCAGGGGCTCTGCTGCGATCAGCGCGTCATTTCGCCGCTCCCTCGCAACAGCCTCTCCGAAAGCTCCCATGCCCGCAGAAATTTTCATCATCGGCAAGGATGCCTCCCTCGAATTCTCCATCCGCACCATGCAGGCCAAACTGGAGGCGCTGGGTTTTCACATCGAAGAACGCTCCTGGCTCAACCCCATCGACGGCATCTGGTCCGTGCACGTGCGCGACCGCGACTGCCCGCTGATGTTCACCAATGGCAAGGGAGCCTCCCAACTGGCCTGCCGGGCCAGCGCGCTGGGCGAATTTTTCGAACGTCTTTCGTGCAACTATTTCTGGAACCACTACTACCTGGGCCGTGATTTCGCCGAGGGGGATGGCCGCGCCTTTGTGCACTACCCACAGGAGCGATGGTTCCAGCCCGGCGACGACGGCGCCTGGCCGGCCGACTTGCTGACGCCCGAGTTGCAGGCGTTTTACAACCCGCGCGGCACGATCGACGCCAACACCTTGGTGGACTTCAACTCCGGCAACCAGGAGCGCGGCATCTGCGCCATTCCCTACGTGCGCGAGCGCGATGGCAAGACCGCCTTCTTTCCGGTCAACCTGATTGGCAACCTGTATGTCAGCAACGGCATGTCGGCCGGCAACACGGCACCCGAGGCGCGCACGCAGGCCCTGTCCGAAATCTTCGAACGCTACGCCAAGTTCCGCATCATCAGCGAAGGCCTGTGCCTGCCGGATGTGCCGCAAGACGTGATCAACCGTTACCCGCGCATTGCCGCCGGCATCCAGGGACTGCGCGATGCGGGCTTTGGCATTCTGGTGAAGGACGCCTCGCTGGGTGGACAGTTCCCGGTGATGAATGTGACCCTGCTGAACCCGCACGACCAGGGCTGCTTCGCCAGCTTCGGCGCACACCCACGATTTGAGGTGGCGCTGGAGCGCGCACTGACCGAGCTGCTGCAGGGCCGCGCGCTGGATGCACTGGGCGGATTCCCCGCGCCGGGGTTTGATCTGGAAGAGATTGCCAGCTCACCCAATATCGAAATCCACTTTGTGGACTCCAGCGGCCTGATCCACTGGAATTTCTTGAGCAGCCAGAGCGACTTCCCCTTCCACGACTGGAACTTCAGCAGCACCACGGCCGAAGACTACGCGTGGTCGGTGGCCGCAATCCACCAGCTGGGCTTTGACATCTATGTGGCCGACTTCCAGCACCTGGGCGTCTACGCCTGTCGCATCATCGTGCCAGGCATGTCGGAGATTTATCCGGTGGACGAGCTGGAGTGGGAGAACAACAGCATCGCCAACGCCATCCGCGAAGCGATCCTGAACCTGAGCGATCTGGACCACGACGAGTGCAGCGACCTGCTGGAAACCCTCAACGACAGCGGCCTGACCGACGACCGACTGGTGGCCGCGCTGATTGGTCTGGCCCCGGGGGATAACCCATTCTGGAAAGACCTGCGTGTGGGCGAACTCAAGACCCTGCTGGCGCTCAGCCTTGCCGACGGCCAGGCCACTGCAGAGGGTTGCGAATGGGTGCGCCAGTTCGGCCAGGTCAACCCGGCGCGCAGCCAGATCTACGCCTGCATTGAAACCCTGCAACAGCTCGACGCGCATGCCGATGTTGCGCACTTCAAGTCTGGCCTGCAAAGTATTTACAGTGCCCAGACCTTGCAGCAGGCTCGCGCCCTGCTCAACCGCGAACTGCGCTTCTTTGGCGAGGCGTCACCCGGGCTGAGCCTGGCGGGTTGCGACATGCACCAGCGCCTGCTGGCGGCCTACAGCAAGCTGCATCCCAGTACCGTAGCCAGCGTGCCCGCCGCATGAAGACGCCCGAACGCCTGGAGCCCCTGGTGGCCGACGGGCTGATTGACACCGTGGTGCGCCAGCTCATGAGTGGCAAGGAGGCCATGGTTTTTGTCGTGCGCAGTGGCGACGAGGTGCTGTGTGCCAAGGTCTACAAAGAAGCCAACAAGCGCAGCTTTCGCCAGGCGGTGGACTACACCGAGGGCCGCAAGGTCAAGAACAGCCGCCAGGCCCGCGCCATGGCCAAGGGCACCCGGTTTGGCCGCCAGGAGCAGGAGGCCGCCTGGCAGCACGCCGAGGTGGACGCGCTGCACCGCCTGGCCGACGCCGGCGTGCGCGTGCCCACGCCCTACAACTTCCACGAGGGTGTGCTGCTCATGGAGCTGGTGACCGGTGCGGATGGCATGCCCGCACCGCGGCTGAACGATGTGGTGCTCAGCGAGGAAACCGCCCGCATCTACCACGCGTTCCTGATTCGCCAGTTGGTGCTGATGCTGTGCGCGGGCATCGTCCATGGCGATCTGTCGGAGTACAACATCCTGGTGGACGCACAGGGCCCGGTCATCATCGACCTGCCGCAGGCCATCGATGCGGCCGCCAACAATAACGCTGCCCGCCTGCTGGAACGCGACGTGGAAAACCTGGCGACCTACTTCGGCCAGTTTGCACCCGACCTGTTAAGCACCGACTATGGGCGCGAGATCTGGTCGCTGTACGAGACCGCCGCGCTATACCCCGATACCGTGCTCACCGGGCAGTTCAAGCGCATCGAAAAACCCACCGACCTGAAGGCCGTGATGCGGGTCATCGATGCCGCACGGGACGAAGAGGCTGCGCGTCTGGCACGCATGCACGGAACTGCGCCGTAGGAGCGGTTGCCCTTCTGTGCCGTTAACGGGCCCGGGCCCGCTCGTACAGGGGCATGACCTTGGGCAGGTTGGCCTGAATCTCCGCGATACGGGTTTTGCCCGAGGGGTGAGTAGACAACCACTGTGGCGGCGCTCCCTTGCTGGCCGCGCCCATTTTTTGCCACAACGTGACACCGGCGCGGGGGTCAAAACCGGCGCGTGCCGCCAGCTCCATGCCGACCAGATCGGCCTCGGATTCGTCTTCGCGGCCAAACTCGAGCGTCAACAGGTTGGCGCCGCCGCTGGCAATGCCATCGGTCAGGCGCGGGTCAATGCCAAAGAAGCTCGCCGCCAGTGCGCCACCAATGCGTGCGGCGCCGTGGGTCACCGCGCTCTTGCCCATGCGCTCACGGGCATGCTCACGCAGGGCGTGGGCGATCTCGTGACCCATGACCATGGCCACCTCGTCATCGGTCAGCTGCAACTGCTGCAGGATGCCGGTGTAAAACGCGATCTTGCCGCCGGGCATGCAGTAGGCGTTGATCTGGCTGGACCCAATCAGGTTGACCTCCCACTGCCAGTTGCGCGCACGCGGATTCCACTCCAGCGCAAATGGAATGATTTTTTGGGCTATCGCGCGCAACCGCTGCACCTGGGCGTTGTCTTTGGGAGCCAGCGCCCGCTTGCTGTCAGCCTGGGTCAGCATTTGAAGGTACTGCTGTGCTGCCGAACGCTCCACCTGCTCAGCCGGCACCAGTTTGGCAAACGACGAGGTGTTGCCCACGTCCACGCCTTCGCGGGCGTACGCATCCTGCGCTATCGCAAACAAGCTGAACGTCAGGGCCATCAACGGCATCCACCACACCGGTCGTTTCGGCGTCACACGGTGTTGGCAATCAGAACCGGAATCAAATTTCATAACGGTATTATTCCTCTATGACAACACCAACGCCCGGCACCCCTCCATTGGCTGACAAGCCCTCATGGCTTGACACCCTGAAGGTGTACCTGGAGCCCGCGCCGTTGCGCATGCTGTCACTGGGGTTTTCGGCCGGCTTGCCACTGGCCCTGGTATTTGGAACCTTCTTCTTCTGGCTGCGTGAGGCCGGCATTGACCGCACAACCATTGGCTATTTGAGCTGGGTCGGCATGGCCTACACGTTCAAATGGACCTGGTCGCCGCTGGTGGATCGCCTGCCCATTCCCTTCCTCACGCGCGCCCTGGGGCGCAGACGCAGTTGGCTCGTGGTGTCGCAATTGGTGATCGCCACCGGTTTGGTGGGCATGGCCTTCAATGACCCCAAACTGGCGCTGCTACCCGCTGTGTGGTGTGCGATTGCGGTCGCGTTTGGTTCCGCCACCCAGGACATCGCATTGGACGCCTTCCGGATCGAATCGGCTGACAGCGAGCACCAGGCCGCCCTGTCGGCCACCTATTTGGCGGGTTACCGCCTAGCCATGATCTGGTCGGGCGCAGGCGCCCTGGTCGTGGCGGCGCGGGCCGAGGTGCCTAACGCGGCGCTGTACCAGCACGACGCATGGCAGACGGCCTATCTGGTGATGGCGGCCAGCATGCTGCCGGGGCTTTTAACCGTGTTTCTGTCCACCGAGCCCGTCCACCGGGTGCTTCCCGCCAGTCGCAACGCGATGGAATGGCTCAAGGGCGCGTTGGTGGAGCCTTTTGCCGACTTCCTGAAGCGCTATGGGCGCCAGGCATTGTTGATTTTGGCGCTGATCGCCGTGTACCGCATCAGCGATGTGGTGCTTGGCATCATGGCGTATCCGTTTTTTGTGGATATGGGGTTTACCAAGGAGGAAGTCGCTGCCGTCAGCAAGGTCTACGGTGTCATCATGACGCTGGCTGGCGCTTTTGTGGGCGGCGCCATGGCCTTGCGCTTTGGCGTGATGAGGGTGCTGATGCTCGGTGCGCTGCTGAGTGCGGCCAGCAACCTGTTGTACGGTTGGTTGAGCACCCGCGGCCATGACCTTGGCGCGCTCATGTTCGTGATTTCTGCCGACAATTTGGCCGGCGGCATTGCGACGTCGGCCTTCATCGCCTACATGTCCTCGCTGACCAATGTGAACTACTCGGCGACGCAATACGCCCTGTTCAGTTCCATGATGCTGCTCTTGCCCAAGTTTCTGGCGGGCTATTCTGGATGGTTTGTGGACCAATACGGTTACAACAGCTTTTTTATGACCACGGCCCTGATGGGAGTGCCCGTTGTCGGCCTGGTGTGGCTGGCCATGCGAGCCAAATCGCTACCTAGCCCTCGTGAAACGGTCGCTAACAGCTCCTGATTTGATAGCATTCTGTCTGTGATTTCGGGGCGCGACGAGGAGCGCCACGCAAGCACTGGGCAGTGTTTACCAAACTTTACAGAAGCTTCAGACGGCGCGCATACGGGTCTGGGTGCCCGGCGCTAGACTGCACCCATGAGCCACAACCTGTTGATGATTGAAGACGATGCCCGCCTGGCCGCCATGGTGGCACAGTACCTGGAGCAATCCGGTTTTTCCGTCCGTTGTGCTGGCGATGGCCAAAGCGGCCTGGAACAGCTGAACACGCCGACCAAAGGTGCCACCACCGACCTGGTCATTCTGGATCTGATGCTGCCCGACATGGATGGCCTGGAAGTATGTCGCCGCATCCGCGCGTTGCCGACCAGCCTGGCGCAGGTTCCCGTGCTGATGTTGACCGCCAAGGGGGACGCCATGGACCGCATCATTGGCCTCGAAATCGGGGCTGACGACTACCTGCCCAAGCCGTTCGAGCCCCGCGAACTGCTGGCCCGCATCCGCGCCGTATTGCGCCGCCGGGTAGAGAGCCCCGCCACCGACCATATGACGTTGCGCTTTGGTGGATTGGAGATCGACCGTGATGCGCGCAGTGTGTCCATTCAGGGTGAACCCTGCGAGCTGACCTCGTACCAGTTTGATCTGTTGGTGGCTCTGGCAGAGCGTGCCGGGCGCGTGCTCACGCGGGATCAGATCATGGAAGCCGTGCGGGGGCGTGAACTGGACGCCTTTGATCGATCCATCGACGTGCACATGGGCCGTATCCGCGCCGCCATCGAGGTCGACCCCAAAACTCCCAAACGCATTTTGACTGTGCGTGGAGTGGGCTATGTGTTCGCACGCCAGCAGGATTGAGCATGAATCGCCTCTACGTCCGCATATGGCTGGCCGTCGTGCTGGCCGTGGCCGTGCTGACCTTTCTGGTGGGCTGGGCGTGGCGGATGGCAGCAGATCCGCCCTTGCGCGAGGTAGTGGCCCGCAACCAGGCGGGTGAAGTCATTGGCCATGGCCAGGTGCGGCTCAGGCGCCCACCCACAGAGCCCGGCAACGCCATGCCGCCCGGTGAATTCGGTATGCGGCATCCACCGCCACCACCGGACGGCGAACGCCCGCCTGACGGCCCCCGTGAAGCCGACACCGCCGATGGCACGGACCACATCCCCCGCGGCAGATTTGGCGCTGGCCCCGAGTTTGACTTGCGTATGCAAGACGGTCAGACCCTGTTCATCCACATGCCGCGCCCACCCCAGTCCAGTTGGCGCGCACCGTTCGGCTTCTTCTGGACGCTGGGACTGGTGGGTATTGCCGTGGCGTTGGCAACCTATCCCATCGTGCGGCGGCTTACGCGCCGGCTGGAAACCCTCCAGCACGGCGTGGAACAGTGGGGTGACGGCGACCTGAGCGTGCGCATTCCGGTAGCGGGTGATGATGAAGTGGGTTTTCTGGCCACCCGCTTTAACCATGCGGCCCAGCAAATCGAAACCCTGGTGAACGCCCGGGACGCGCTACTGGCTTCACAGAAATCATTATTGGCCAACGCCTCCCATGAGTTGCGTTCGCCCTTGACCCGCATCCGCATGGGCCTTGAGTTCATGGGCGATCCACGGGACGAGGCCGGCGGCAAGGCCAAGGACGAGATCGCCCGCAACATTGGTGAGTTGGACCAGCTGATTGACGAGATCTTGCTGGCCAGCCGCCTGGATGCCCGAGAGGCGAACCTGGGAACGGTTGAACCGGTCGACTTGTTGGGCCTGGCTGCCGAGGAGTGCGCACGCACCGACGCCACGCTGGAGACGCGGCTCGATGGTGGCGAGCTGATCGTTCCTGGCGTTAGCAAACTGTTACGCCGCGCCGTGCGCAATTTGCTGGAGAACGCGCGTCGCCATGCCGATGGCCATGCAAGCTTGACCTTGACGCAGACCGACACCACAGCCTGCATCCAGGTGTGTGACAACGGACACGGCGTGCCGGAGGCATTTCAGGAGCGAATTTTCGAGCCCTTTTACCGCTTGCCCGGCGCCTCCGAACGCGACGGTGGCGTCGGTTTGGGGCTTGCCCTGGTCAAATCCATCGCGCTGCGCCATGGCGGTTCGGTCAGGTGCAGCAACCGCCCGACAGGGGGCGCGTGTTTTGAAATTCGGCTGCCAAAGCTTGCGTCGGGCACTCAAAAACCTGTCGAAGTGGTCAAATAATCGCACAGGGCCGCGATTTTTACAAAAACCCCACAAACAGGGGATACCGCACAAGTGCCCCATCCCCTACAGTTACCCCACTGCTGTCACAGTTCATGGGTATCGAAGTCAATCCGGTCAAAACCGGGGGCTTTCCAAGGATCCAACGACGTCCCTCTCGGGGGACTTTTACAAAGCCACCCTTGGGTGGCTTTTTTTTCGGCGGGCAGTGAAGGTGGTGAACAACTTCGACGGGTAACCGTTGTGTTTTGCCAACTGGTTACAGCGCAGCATCACGACACAAAGCCGGCTCAAGGAAAGCGGCGTGATAGATAGGCGCAAATGACAGCGCGCCCAGGTGGTGCATGCAGCCATTTGCGGTCACTCCTACGGTGCCTTTGCGACTCCAGAATGGTGCGACGCAACAAGCGCGTAAAGTTTTGATGTATGGACGCAACACCTTGTTACTAAATGGTAACGAACAGGGTTGACCCGACTGCAAAGGAAACAGTTTCCTCAGTAAAGTCGAAGGTCGTTTATCTAATTCTTGGAGTTAAATTCTTATGAGCAATCATTTGCCTCAATCCCCCCTATGGAGGCGTACCGCAGTCGCGGCAGCCGCAGGTTTGCTGCTGGCCGCAGGTGCGGTCCACGCGCAACAAAGCGCTGGATCCATCAATGTGCGCGCCAGCAAAGGCGCAACCATCACTATCGAAAACAAGTCCATTGGCGTGTCCCGCCAGTTGAAGGCCAATGATGACGGCGCTGCACAAGTGTCACAACTGCCTTCCGGTACCTATACCGTGACCGTTACCAGCGCAACTGGCAGCAAAGACAGCAAGACTGTGGAAGTTCAAGCCGGTCAAGGTTCTGACGCTTACTTTGGCACTTTGCAGACCGTGGTTATCACTGGCTCGGCCAATCGCTCTTTGGACGTCAAGTCCACTGAATCGAACCAGACTCTGACCAAAGCAACCATTGACCGCATCCCCGTGATCAAGGACGTGACAGCAGTGACCCTGCTGGCTCCTGGCGCAGTGGAAGGCGACGGCCGTATTGGTCAAACCGGTTCTCGTGGCGGCAATGTGCCCTCCATCGGCGGTGCGTCTCCTGCCGAGAACGCGTACTACATCAACGGCTTCAACGTCACCAACATCGTCAACGGTGTGGCGTTCAACCAGATTCCCTTCGAAGCAATTGCTGAGCACCAGGTCAAGACCGGTGGTTATGGCGCCGAGTTCGGCCGCTCGTTGGGTGGCGTGATCAGCGTGAACACCAAGCGCGGCACCAACGATTTCCATGGTGGCATCAGCGCGAGCTATTCCCCTGAAGCATGGAGAGGCTCTTCCGTTTATTCGGAAAAGAATGCTTCTGGCACATGGGACCTGAAGAACCGTCCTGGCGGAACCACCGAGTCCAAAGTCAACGCCTGGGCTAGCGGCGCGCTGATCAAGGACGAACTGTTCTTCTTCGGTATCCTGGAAGGCAACAACAAATCCACGAACACCTATGCGGTTGACCGCCAGACCGAGCTGACCAACACGTCGCCCAACTACCTGGTCAAGCTCGACTGGAACATCAACAAGAGCAACCTGCTGGAGTTGACCGCGTTCAGCGACAAGACCACCGACTACATCAACACCTGGAAGTCTCCTGTCAAGTACGGACAAGCTAAGGCTGACTATGTCGGTTCCGAAGCCTACACCTACGGTGGTCAAAACACCGTGCTGAAGTGGACCAGCTGGATCACCGACGACTTCAACATCTCGGCCATGTTTGGCCGTGGCGAGTATTCCCGTTCGTCGGACATCTCCACCGCCAACTGCCCGTTCGTTCGTGATGACCGTGTTTCTCCACGCATCACGTATGGCTGCTCAACAGCGACCTCCATTACAGACCCAACCGCCAATGACAAGCGCGAAGCGTTCCGTCTGGACGGTGAATACACATGGGGCAACCACCAGATCCGTGCCGGTCTGGACACCGAAAAGTACACCGTGGTCGATGGAACCATTTACCCCGGCGACACTCGTTACCAGATCTTCACCCTCAAGAACGGCTCCAAGCTGTCCAACGGCTATGTCAACACTTCCGGTAGCGACATTGCCTATGTACAGGCCCGTACCTTCAAGAACGGTGGATCCTTCCTGACCAAGAACTCCGCGTGGTACGTCGAAGACAACTACCAGGTCACCAAGGATATATTGGTCAATGCAGGCATCCGCAACGAGCAATTCCAGAACAACAACGCCGACGGCGTGCCGTTCATCGACATCAAGAACACCTGGGCTCCGCGCTTTGGTGCGTCTTGGGACGTGTCGGGCAAGGGTGACCTGAAGGTCTACGGTAACCTGGGTCGCTATTACATCCCCGTGTACGCCAACACCAACGTGCGTTTGGCGGGTTCCGAAACTGACTACCGCGAATACTATGTCTACAACGGCGTAGGTGCGTTGCCCAAACAGGTTCCCCTGATGGGCGCCCAGTTGGGCAGCCGTCTGGTTTCCAGCAATGGCAAAACTCCAAACCCGTTGTCCGTGGTTGATCCCGACATCAAACCCATGCACCAGGATGAGTTGATTTTGGGCTTCCAGAAGGCCCTGGCCGCCAACTGGTCGGTCGGCATGAAGTACACGCACCGCAAGCTGCGCGATGCCATGGATGACATCTGCAACGACGAAGGTCCCGCAGTATGGGCAGTGAAGAATGGTTACACCCAGGCACAAGCGGATGCTATCGGTGGCGCTATTGGTCACTGCTTCCTGTACAACGCTGGTCGTGACCTGAAGGCCAACATTGACCTGAACGGAACAGGAACCCTGACTCCCGTGCTGATCCCCGCTGCTGCATTGCAGATGCCTGAGCCAGAGCGTCTCTATGATGCGATCGAAATCACTTTCGAGCGTGCTTGGGACAAGAAGTGGAGCTTCCAGGGTTCGTACGTGTACGCACGTAGCCGTGGTAACACTGAAGGCTACGTCAAGTCCGACATCGGACAGGACGACGCTGGTATCAGCCAGGACTTCGACTACCCCGGCCTGATGGAAGGTTCCTACGGTGACCTGCCAAATGACCGTCAGCACACCATCAAGATGTTTGGCTCTTACGCGCTGAACAACGAGTGGCGTCTGGGTGGTAGTTTGGTTGCCAAGAGCGGTCGTCCAAAGAACTGCTTCGGTTACTACAACGGCACTACAGACACGGTGTCAATTGCATACGGCGCTGCTTCCTTCTACTGCAACGGTGTACCCGTGCCACGCGGCTCGCTGGGTCGTCTGGATTGGACCAAGGAAGTTAACCTGCAAGCCACCTACACACCCGGCTGGCAAAAAGGTTTGACCTTCACACTTGATGCGTTGAATATTTTCAACGAGCGCGGTGTCCGCGGTATCAACGAGCAAGGCGAATCTGCATTGCGTTCTCCAGATGCAGCCTACGGCCAACCCATTGCTGACAGCATCCAGAAGGCACGTAGCTTCCGTCTGTCGGGTTCGTACGAGTTCTGATCTGCGCAAGCAGTCAGCCAGTCAAAAGGCCACCTTCGGGTGGCCTTTTTTTATCTGTGCGTTGCAGGAATAGGTACGGCGCAGCGAAGCAGACTACTAGCAAAAGCAGCCTCTAGCCCTCGTGAAATATGATGCTATTGCTACCGTATCAGTAGCAAAAAAGATCGCCCGTCAATCCAGAATACAGGCGCTTTGGGTTTGGGCTGCCACGGTCCGCAGGGGCGGAATGGCCTGCGCACATTGCGCCACCGCTTTGGGGCAGCGGGTGCGAAAAACACAGCCCGACGGCTGGTTGATGGGGGATGGCAAATCACCCTGCAGCAATTGCAAGGTCTTGCCGCGTTCAATGCGCGGATCGGGCACGGGAATGGCCGACAGCAGTGCCTGGGTGTAGGGATGGTGTGGCGCGTCGTACAGCGCGTGCTTGTGCGCCACTTCCATCGCCCGGCCCAGATACATGACCATGACACGCTGGCTGATGTGCTTGACCACCGCCAGATCGTGGGCAATGAACACCAGCGCCAGACCCATTTCAGCCTGCAGTTCTTTGAGCAAGTTGATGATCTGGGCCTGAATCGACACATCCAGTGCCGACACCGGTTCGTCGCAAATCACCACCTGGGGCTTCAGAATCAATGCTCTGGCAATGCCGATGCGCTGGCATTGGCCGCCCGAGAATTCGTGCGGATAGCGGTTGATCTGTTGCGCGGTCAGCCCCACACGCAGCATCATGGCCAGCACGCGCTCGTTGTACTGTGCGGCGCTCAACTCAGGGCAATGGGTACGCAGAGGCTCGCCAATGATTTGGGCCACCGTCATGCGCGGGTCCAGCGAGGCCAGTGGATCCTGGAAAATCATTTGCACGGCTTTGCGCTTGGCCTGCCAGGCTTGCGGGCTGGCGCCCCTCATCTCGTCGCCGTGCCATTTGACGCTGCCATCGGTGATGGGCACCAGATTGAGCAGCGCACGGGCCAGGGTGGATTTGCCACAGCCCGACTCGCCCACAATGCCCAGCGTCTCGCCGGCATGCAAGTCGAACGACACGCCGTCCACCGCCTTGAGTGCGCGCGTGGGAGTCCATGGCCACGGGCTCTCACTCCGAATCGCGAAGTGGACCCGCAGGTCTCTGACCGACAACAATGCTAGGCCGGATTCTGCAATTGCGGCGCTCATGCGGCGACTCCTTGTTCGGCCTTCAGTCGCTGCAGGTTTTGCGTGACGGTTTCGATATTCAGGTGGCAGGCGCGCAGCACGTGTGCGTCGTGCGCGGCGGCTGCCAGTGCAGGGCGCACCGTGCCGCATTGCGGCAGTGCCATGACACAGCGCTCGGTAAAGGGGCAACCCACTGGCAGCTTGGCCATGTTGGGTGGCGCGCCAGGAATGGCCAGCATGGGGGCATCGCCGCCCTCCAGACGGGGCACGGCGGCCAGCAAACCGGCGGTGTAGGGATGGGACGGTTTGTAGAAGATCGCTTCGGCGCTGCCCTGCTCCATGACCTGGCCGCCATACAGCACCATGACCTCGTCACACAGTCCCGCCACCACACCCAGGTCATGGGTGATCATCACGATGGCGGTTCCAAAATCGCGCTGCAACTCGCGCATCAGGATCAGAATTTGCGCCTGTACCGTCACGTCCAGCGCAGTCGTGGGCTCGTCGGCAATCAGCACATCGGGCTCACACAGCAGCGACATCGCAATCATCACCCGCTGGCGCATGCCTCCCGAAAACTCGTGCGGGTACATCATGATGCGGCGCGCCGCCTCTGGCATCTTGACAGCATCGAGTGCCTGCACTGCTTTGACGCGCGCATCCTTGCGGCTCATGCCCTTGTGGAACTCCAGCACCTCGGTCATCTGCCGCTCAACCGTCAGATACGGATTGAGGGATGTCATCGGGTCCTGAAAAATCATGGCCACGCGGTTGCCGCGGATACGATTCAGGTCTGCCGTCGGCATGCTGATCAGGTCTTGCCCCTGGTACAACACCTGGCCGGTGGCACTCCCATTGATCGCCAGCAAGCCCATCATCGCCAGCATGGACTGGCTTTTGCCCGAACCGCTTTCGCCCACAATGCCCAGGGTCTCGCCCCGGTCCAGCGTGAAGTTGATGCCGTTGACGGCACTGACCACACCGTCGGGAGTTTGAAACTGCACTCCCAGCTGTTTGACTTCCAATAAATGCATGGTCTTGTTACCGTTCCTTGGGGTCCAGCGCATCACGCAAACCATCGCCAATGAAGTTAAAGCAGTACAGGGTGATGGACAGCAAAGCCGCTGGAAACAGCAGAATCCAGGGCGTGGCTTCCATGGTCTTGGCACCGTCCTGAATCAGCACGCCCCAGCTGGTCATGGGCTCCTGAATGCCCAGCCCCAAAAAGGACAGCACCGACTCGGTCAGGATGACGCCCGGCACCGTCACGGTGGTGTAAATCACCACCACGCCCAGCAGATTGGGCACGATATGGCTGAAGATGATGCGCGGCGTGGACACGCCAATGGCGCGGGCCGCTTCGACGTATTCCCGGGAACGCAGGGACAGCGTTTGCCCACGCACCACGCGTGCCATATCCATCCAGGAGAACACGGTGATCGTGATGACCACCAGGTAGAACTCACGGCCCAGAATGGTCACCAGCAGGATCGCGATGAGCAGGTAGGGAATGGCATACATCATGTCGACGATGCGCATCATGAAGGCATCAACCTTGCCACCCAGAAAGCCGGCCGTCGCACCCCACACAATACCCAACGTTACCGATGAAAGGGTCGCCAGCAGTCCCACTGTCAGCGAGACGCGACCACCAATCAGGCAGCGCACCAGCAGATCACGCCCGGCGTCATCCGTCCCCCAGAAATGGGAATTGACCATGCTCGGCGGGAAGCTCATGGCATCCCAGTCGGCGCTGTCAAAGGCGTGCGGCAGAACCCAGGGTCCTATGACACAGGCCAGGCAAATCAGCGTCAGGGTGCCCAGGCTGATGAGCGCCGCCTTGTTGCGCAGAAAGCGTCGGCGGGCATCCGACCACAGGCTGCGACCGCCACTGAGTGCACTGCTTTGCACAGCGGCAGCGTCAGCCACTTTGGCCACCAGGCCAGAGGATTCTTGGGGAGTCAACATAGCGGGTTCAGTAGCGAATCTTGGGGTCCAGCCAGGCATAGGCCAGGTCTACCAACAGATTCAGGGTGACGGTCAGCACCGTGATCAGCACCACCAGGCCCAGGACCAGGGTGTAGTCGCGGTTGCCCGCGCCGTTCACGATCAGCTTGCCCAGGCCTGGCAAGGAAAACACGGTCTCGGTCACCAGAGCGGCCGTAATCGACGAGATGGCCAATGGACCCAGCACCGAGACCACCGGCAACAGCGCGGGCTTGAGCGCGTGGCGCATCACCACCACACGGGTCGGCAGGCCCTTGGCGCGCGCGGTGCGGATGAAATTGCTGTGCATGACTTCGATCAGGCTGCCGCGCATGACACGGCCGATGGTGGACACGTTGATGATGGTCAGCAACGCAATCGGCAAGATCATGAAACGAAACTCGAAGTCATGCCAGCCACCCGCGGGCAGCCATTTCAGCATGATCGCAAAGATGATGATCATGACAGGCCCCAGCACAAAGCTGGGAACGGCGCTGCCCACGTTGCCCAACAGCATGACAAAGTGGTCCACCACGCTGTTCTGGCGCAGCGCGGCAAAAATGCCCAGGCTGACACCAATCATCACCGACAACAGCATGGCGATGCCGCCAATGCTCAGGGACACGGGTAGCGCGGCGGCCACCAGGTCATTGACCGACCAATCCGCATAGCGGAACGATGCGCCCAGATCACCCTGCAGCAGGCCCTTGAGGTAGAGCAGGTACTGCTGCCACAAGGGAAGGTCCAGATGGTATTTGGCTTCCAGGTTGGCCAGCACGGCCGCTGACACCTTGCGATCGCTGTCAAACGGGCCGCCCGGCGTGGCATGCAGCAACAGGTAGCAAACCGTGATGACGACCAGCACGGTCGGAATCGCCGCCAGAACGCGGCGCAGGGTGTAGGTCCACATCGCTCAGGCCTCAGTGCTTGATGATGTAGAAGTCTTTGCTGCGGTAGTGATCCTGTGGATTCAATTCCGAATAGCCGCCCACGTAGGATTTGATGAGACGCGGCAGTGAATACTGCACCAACGGGATGACGGGATAGTCATCCAGGATCATCTTGGACGCCTGCGTCAACAGGGTCTTGCGCTTGGCCGGATCGGTGGACTGGTTGCCCTTCTGGATCAGGGCTTCGGCTTCGCGGTTGCAGTGGAAGTTGGTATTCTGGTCCGAGTCACACCGTATCAGGGCCAGGAAGGTGGTGGCGTCGTTGTAGTCGGCCAGCCAGCCGTTGCGGGCAATCTGGAAGGCTCCGTCATGGCGTTTCTTGGCCAGCACCTTGAACTCCATGGTTTCGGTTTCCATGATGATGCCCAGCTTGGTCTTCCACTCCGATGCCACGAACACCGCCATCTTCTTGTGGTATTCGCTGGTGTTGTACGAGAAGCTGTACTTGGTGCCCGGCTTCACACCGGCCTGCTCCAGCAGCTTCTTGGCCTCGGCCACTTTTTTGTCCATGGGCCAGGTGGCCCATTCATACGGCGTCGGGTCGGCGCCCACGACGCCCGCCACAATCATGCTGTAGGCGGGAGGCTGGCCGTCCGCGGTGACGCGCTTGGACAGGATTTCGCGGTCAATGACCATGGACAGTGCCTTGCGTACGCGCACGTCCTTGAACGCGGGGTCCTTGGTCTGGTAATCGTAGTAGCGCACACCAATAATGGCCTGGTTGCGCAGCTCCTTGGGGTACTGCGCCTTGTACTTGTCAAACACGCCCGGTGGCATTTGGTACACGTAGTCGGTCTCGCCTG
>Ga0208636_100117_pt1 | contig 26435 bp, 23 predicted proteins | sample LakWasM103_HOW12_2_FD_183921 | JGI IMG/M metagenome (GOLD analysis project Ga0208636, IMG submission 183921) | Freshwater sediment methanotrophic microbial communities from Lake Washington under simulated oxygen tension - Sediment Metagenome... | ecosystem: Environmental > Aquatic > Freshwater >... | reverse complement strand
CAACCTGCGGTGCTCGGGTTTGGCGGGGTCTCGCTCAACTCGCGCCGCTGCGCGTCGCTCAGACACACGCGAGCCCTGATCCGCCAAACCCTGCGCTCCTCGGCGCATCCACAGGGGCACAGGGAGCAGAACATCCACACGGGCCATCGCTGCGCTCGGCCCCACATCGCGGGCGCAAGCGCTTTGCGCTGCGCAGGCGCGGCCGAGCGCAGCAATGGCCCGAATGGATGTCCGGCTGTTCGGTTGTTTGGATGTTCGGCTGTCCCACCCCTGCTGGCTGCGCCTGCGGCGGGGCGGTTGTGGGGTGAGCATGGGCGTCGCAGCGCCCATGCTTCGTGAACTGACTCGCCGTGGATGTCTGAACGAAGCTGCAACGCAGCGCAGTGAGTTCCACGGCGCACCCCGCAGCCGCCCCGCCGCAGGTCTGCCCCTTCGCACCGCGAAGGGGTCGCAGACTGGGGGTCGCCTTTTCTTTGGTGACTTTCTTTTGGCGAAGCAAAAGAAAGTCACTCGCTCGCCGGGCGACTCCCGGCTCCCGCCCTCAACAAAGGCACGCCACCCAATCAGCGCACAAGAACCAACACTGCAAAATCAATAGCTACCCACCCATATCCCACTAGCGCATCCAGCCCAAAAACCAAAACATTACCCCCGCCCAACCTCCTCCAGACAAGCCTTCATCACCCCAGGGTCAAACGCCATCTGCACATGCGCAACCCCTTCCACTAACCGGTGTTCCGCCCCCACCAACGCCGCAGTAGTCGCCGGAAACACGATGTTGTCGCAGTTCGAATACCAGCACGTAAACAACGCAGCCCGCCCCGCCGGCTCTGCCCGCTGCAACGCCACCACCCAATCCCCCGCCAAGCTCATCTGCCGCCCATTCACCGCCCGGCTGAAACGCCCCAGCCACGTGCCCCCATGCGGCGTACCCAGCGTCAACACTCGGTGCACCCGCCCATCCGCCTGGTGCGCCCGCAGCCACGCCCGCACCGCCAAGCCCCCCATGCTGTGGCACAACAGCACCGGCGCCTGCCCCGTGGCAGCCGTCACTTGGCGCACGGCGTCTTCGATGATGTCGGCGTACTCGTCAATCGAGCCCATCACCGGCTCCAGATTGACCGCCACATAGGCATGCCCCCGCGCCTGCAAATGCGCAAACCACGGCAGCCAGAGCCCCCGGTTGCACATGAATCCATGCACCAGCACCACGCCGCGCTTTCCCGTCGGCTGTGCAGGCAGCCAGTCGGGCACGGAATCATGGCGAAACGGCTGGCGCCAGCAAAATACCATCAGCGCCACCCACACCTCGGCCCACCAGGCACCCACCACCTGCGACAGGCGGGCGCGGGGCGCAGCATCGGCACGGTTGGTGATGTGCATCAGCACAAACTCCACCGCCATCACCACCAGGTAAATGCCGAGCGGCACCAGTGCCCCCAGCACGGCACGCAACGGTGAATGGGGCCACTGCCACACCAGCCAAGCGGCCATGGTCAGCAGGATGAACAGAAGCAGGGTTCGTTGCCAGCGCGCGATCATGGTGGTGAGGGCAAATGTTGTAATTGACCAGCCGCATTGTGCGGTCTGACCACCGCCCGACACCGCACCCCGCAGAACGCAGAGAGGACCCCGCCCCATGGATGCCGCCCAGACCATCCGCGACTGCATCGCCGACGTGACCGCCCTGCGCCTGCACCGCACGGGCGACCCGGCGCTGGGGGCCGCGGTGGGCAGCGTCAAAAGCCTGCAGGCGCGGCGCTTTCGGGGCACCTATGCGGACCTGATGGGCTCGCCCGCGTTCGGACCCGCAGCACAGTTCTTTCTGGAAGAGCTGTACAGCGACACCGACTACACCGACCGCGATCTGCAGTTTGGCCGCATCGCCGGCACGCTGCAGACCATGTTCCCCCAACCGGTCGTGAACACCGCCGTGGCCCTGGCGGTGCTGCACGCACAGACCGAGGGACTGGACCAGGACATGGGCCGTGCGTGGTTGCTGCACGAAGCCGATGCGGCCAACGTTGCCGCCCGCTACACCGCCGCCTGGCGCACTGTGGGCCAGCGCCATGCGCGCCAGCAGCAGCTGCAGCGCGTGCTGGCCATGGGGAATGACCTGGCGCGCCTCACGCGCACCCCCGGCCTGCGGATGATGCTGCGCATGATGCGCGGCCCGGCCAACGCCGCGGGCATGGGCGCGTTGCAGAAGTTTCTGGAGGCGGGGTTTGACACCTTCAGCCAGCTTGCGCGCCAGCGCGGCGGGGTGGAGCAGTTCCTGGCCACCATCGAGCAACGCGAGCGGGCGCTGATGGAGCAATTGTTCGATGCCGATCCTGTCACCTGCGGGACCCAGCTCGCCAGCACACTAGGACAAGCCCGATAGCCCGCAACGCGCCCGCCTTCCACAATCTGTGCCCACCTATCAATGGCATTTGGCGAGCACAAGGAAACAAGCGCATGGAAAAGATCTGGCTCAAGAGCTACCCCCCGGGCGTCCCACACGACGTGCAGCCCGAGCAATACCGCTCTGTGGCCCACCTGCTGGAAGAGTCGTTCCGCAAACACGCATCGAGCCCGTTCTCGGTCTGCATGGACCAGTGGATGACCTACGGCGAGCTGGATCGCCGCTCGGCCGCGCTGGGTGCCTATCTGCAAAGCCTGGGCCTGGAGCCCAGTGCGCGCGTGGCCATCATGCTGCCCAACATCCCGCAGTTTGGCGTGACCATGGCCGCCGTGCTGCGCGCAGGCTACACCTGCGTGAACGTGAACCCGCTGTACACCGCCCGCGAGCTGGAGCACCAGCTCAAGGACTCGGGCGCCACGGCCATCGTGATCCTGGAGAACTTTGCCCACACGCTGGCTGAGGTCATTGACCACACGGCCGTCAAGCATGTGGTGATGGCCTCCATGGGCGACCTGCTGGGCTTCTGGTTCGGCAAATGGATCACCTTCGCCGTGCGCCACCTAGCCAAGATGGTGCCTGCCTACGACCTACCCCTGTCGAACGGCCGCAAGGTCGTCACCTTCAAGAAGGCACTGTCGCTGGGCGAGCACAAGTCGCTCGCGCCCAGCCAGGCCACGCTGGATTCGATTGCTTTCCTGCAGTACACCGGTGGCACCACGGGCTTGTCGAAGGGCGCGGTGCTCACCCACCGCAACATCGTGGCCGCCACGCTGCAGGCCGAGGCCTGGTTCACGCCCGCGCTGTCCAAGGTGGGCGACCTGAGCAAGGCCAACTCCATCGCCGCGCTGCCGCTGTACCACATCTTCGCGCTCACGCTGTGCCTGCTGGCCATCCGCCAGGGCTCCAGCCTCACGCTGATCCCCAACCCGCGCGACATTCCGAAGTTCGTGGCCGAACTCAAGAAGCGCCCCTTCCACATGCTGCCTGCGGTGAACACGCTGTTCAACGCGCTGCTGCAAAACCCACAGTTCAAGGCGCTGGACTTCTCGCACCTGTGCGTGTCGCAGGCCGGGGGCATGGCGGCCAGCGAGGGCACGGCCAAGCAGTGGCAGAAGGTGACCGGCAGCACCATGATCGAGGGCTGGGGCATGAGCGAGACCTGCGCCATCGGCACCAACAACCCGGTGATCAGCACCACCTTTAGCGGCAACATCGGCCTGCCGCTGCCGGGCATTGACATTGCCATCAAGGACGACGAAGGCAACAGCCTGCCCCAGGGCGAGTCGGGCGAGATCTGCATCCGCGGCCCCAACGTGATGGTGGGCTACTACAACCAGCCCGAAGAGAACGCCAAGGCCTTCACGCCGGACGGCTTCATGCGCACGGGCGATATCGGCATCATGGACCCGCAGGGCTACACCCGCATCATCGACCGCAAGAAGGACATGATCCTGGTGAGCGGTTTCAACGTGTTCCCCAACGAGCTGGAGCAGGTCATCAGCCTGTGCCCCGGCGTGGTCGAATGCGCGGCCATCGGCGTGCCCGATGAGAAGCAGGGCGAAGCCATTAAGGTGTTCATCATCAAGAACGACCCGGCACTGACCGAGGACGAAGTGGCCAACTACTGCCACCAGAACCTCACCGGCTACAAGCGCCCCAAGTACATCGAGTTCCGCGACGAGCTGCCCAAGAGCAATGTGGGCAAGATCCTGCGCAGGGAGCTGCGCAAGGCTTGACGCTGTTCACAAGGGCAGCGCGCCAAGCGCCGCCCCCTGCCACCTCCCCAAGGGCGCTTCGGCGCCCTTTTTCTTGGGTTCCGACCATGCAGGTCGGCCGCCTGCACTAGGTGCTCCAATGTCTGTATCTCCGGGTTTTTACTGACTAGCAAACGTTTGCGCAAACGTTTGCTTTCGTTATCATCCCGATCGCGACAAGGCACCGGGCATCCGCAGCCGCTCCCTCTTTGAGGCGCTGCCGGGGATTTCCCTCCACGCTGTCGGTCGCCTTAGGGCGACGCTGGATAAGTCTCCGCGATGCGGCGGGCCCTGGATCGGGATGGACTGCAAGGCGCAAACCAGGTTGATAGCCGTAGCTATCGCGAGGATTTGCAACGCTGCAGACCGTCCTGAGCCAGGGATGCGCCTGGCGCGAGAGGCTTGTTCAGCGTTGCCTCAGTCCACATTCCAACCTGGAGACAACACCCATGCAGTTCACCCGCCGTTCCGTTCAGACCGCCGCCGCCCTCGCCGTTGTGGGCAGCCTGCTGGCCAGCCCTGCCTTTGCGCAGGACAAGCCGAAGATCGCGCTCATCATGAAGTCGCTGGCCAACGAGTTCTTCCGCACCATGGAAGACGGTGCCAAGGCGCACCAGAAGGCCCATGCCAAGGAATACACGCTGGTGGCCAACGGCATCAAGAACGAGACCGACACGGCGGCACAGATCAAGATGATCGAGCAGGCCGTGGCGCAGAAGGTCAACGCCATCGTGCTGGCCCCGGCGGATTCGAAGGCGCTGGTGCCCGTGGTCAAGTCCGCCATCGACAAGGGCATCCTCGTGGTCAACATCGACAACCAGCTCGATGCCGACGCCCTGAAGGAAAAGAACATCACCGTGCCCTTTGTCGGCCCCGACAACCGTGCAGGCGCCAAGCTGGTGGGCGACCACCTGGCCAAGACGCTGAAGGCGGGCGACAAGGTCGGCATCATCGAAGGCGTGTCCACCACCTTCAATGCACAGCAGCGCACCCTGGGCTACCAGGACGCCATGAAAGCCGCCAACATCACCGTGGTGGGCGTGCAGTCCGGCAACTGGGAGATTGAAAAGGGCAACACCGTGGCCGCCGGCATGATGCGCGAGCACCCTGACCTCGTGGCCCTGCTGGCCGGCAACGACAGCATGGCCTTGGGCGCCGTGGCCGCCGTGAAGGCCGCAGGCAAGACCGGCAAGGTGCAGGTGGTGGGCTACGACAACATCGGGGCCATCAAGCCCATGCTGCAGGATGGCCGCGTGCTCGCCACCGCCGACCAGTACGCCGCCAAGCAGGCCGTGTTTGGTATCGAACTGGCACAGAAGGCCCTGGCCGCCAAGACGCCGCAGAACCAGCTGCCCGCCACGGTGAAGACGGAGGTGGTGCTGGTGACGAAAGACAGCAAGTAAGCCTCGGAGCGGAGAACAAAGCTCTTCTGGCGTTGTTGCCGTGTCTTGTCGTACTTCCAGTACTGCCTGCGACACGGCGCCTAGCCAGAACCGCTTCGCTGAGCTTTGTTCACCGCTCAAAACATAAAGCCCGCTCTGCAGTCGCCCCCATCACACCACCATGCTCAGCCCCTCCGCCGCCCGACAAGCCACGCCCCTGCTCGCCATCCAGGCCGTGGGCAAGGACTACACCGCCACCGTGCTCGATGGCGTGAACGTGGAGCTGTTTGCGGGCGAGGTGCTGGCGCTGACCGGGGAAAACGGCGCGGGCAAGAGCACGCTGTCCAAGATCCTCTGCGGGCTGGAACAGCCCACGCGCGGCGGCATGCAGCTGGCGGGGCAGGCCTACGCCCCCACGTCGCGCCGCGATGCCGAGCGCCACGGCGTGCGCATGGTGATGCAGGAGCTGGGCCTGGTGCCCACGCTCACCGTGGCCGAGAATTTGTTGATGGGCCGCCTGCCGCACCGGCTGGGCTGGCTGCAGCGCGATGCGCTGCACGCCGCCGCCCGTGCACAGCTGGCCAAGATCGGGCTCGACAACATCGACCCCGCCACCCCGGTCTCGCAACTGGGGATTGGCCAGCAGCAGATGGTGGAGATCGCGCGCAACCTGCAGGACGACACGCGCATCCTGGTGCTCGATGAGCCCACGGCCATGCTCACGCCGCGCGAGACCAATTACCTGTTTGAGCAGATCGCGCACCTCACCGCGCGCGGCGTGGCCATCATCTACGTGTCGCACCGGCTCGAAGAACTGCGCCGCATTGCCGACCGCGTGGCCGTGCTGCGCGATGGCCGCCTGGTGGACGTGCGCCCCATGGCCGGCATGAGCGAAGACGACCTGGTGCAGCGCATGGTGGGCCGCGTGGTGAGCGACCTGGACCACCGCCCGCGCCGCCCCATCGGCCCCGTGGTGATGAGCGCTGAAAACCTGGGACGGGGCACCGCCGTGCAGGACGTGAGCCTGGAGCTGCGCGCTGGCGAGATCTTTGGCATTGCCGGGCTGGTTGGATCGGGCCGCACTGAGCTGGTCCGCCTGCTGTTTGGCGCGGACCGGGCAGACCGTGGCAGCGTGACGCTGCACCAATCTTTTGAGCAAAAACAACCGCAAGCGCCAGTGAATCATGCGCCAGCAGCTACACAAAACATAGCAAAATCACCCACACTAGCACCCACCGCCCCCCGCACCTGGCAGCGGGGTTTCGCATCGCCGCTGCAGGCCATCGCCGCCGGTGTGGGCCTGGTCACCGAAGACCGCAAATCGCAGGGTCTGCTGCTCTCGCAGCCCATCCGCATCAACGCCACGCTGTCCGACCTATCGGCCGTGTCGCGCGGCGGCTGGCTGCAGCGCGGGCTCGAAAGCCGCCTGGTGCAGGGCTTTGTGCGCACGCTGGGCATCCGCTGCCGCAGCCCCGAGCAGCCGGTGGGGCAGCTGTCGGGCGGCAACCAGCAAAAGGTGGTGTTTGCCCGCTGGCTGCACCGCGAAGGCCGCGTGCTGCTGCTGGATGAACCCACGCGCGGCGTGGACGTGGGCGCGCGCGCCGAGCTGTATGGCGAGCTGGATCGCATGGCCCTGGAAGGCCGCGCGCTGCTCATGGTGTCGTCTGACCTGCGCGAACTCATGGCCATGGCCGACCGCATCGGCGTGATGAGCGCGGGCCGCCTGGTGGCCGTGTTCGAGCGCGGCGAGTGGTCCGAGCAATCGCTGCTGGCGGCCGCGTTCTCCGAGCCCGGCGGGCGCACCAGCACCACCCCTTCAACTTCTTCTCCTGTGACCGCATGAACGCCCCCACCACATCTGCCGCGCCCGCTGCGGCGCCTTCCTCCGCTTCGGTCTGGCGCAGCCAGCTGGGCACCTACCTGGGCCTGCTGGCCGTGCTGGCGGGCATGGTGGCGCTGTTCTCGTCGCTGTCCGAATACTTCTGGAGCGCCGAGACCTTCATCACCATCGCCAACGAGATCCCGGCCCTGGCCGTGATGGCCGTGGGCATGACCTTTGTGCTCATCATTGCGGGCATCGACCTGTCGGTAGGCTCGGTGATGGCGCTGGCCGCTGCGACCTCGGCCGCCGCCATCCTGCAATGGGGCTGGACGGTGCCCGCCGCCGCAGTGCTGGCACTGGCCACGGGCCTGGTGTGCGGCACCATCACCGGCATGATTTCCGTCGCATGGCGGCTGCCCTCGTTCATCGTGTCGCTGGGCATGCTTGAAGCCGTGCGTGGCAGCGCGTATGTGGTGACCGACTCGCGCACGCAGTACGTGGGCGATGCGATCTCGTGGCTGTCGGCACCCTTCTTTGGCGGCATCTCGTTCGCCTTCTTGCTGGCCGTGGTGCTGGTGGTGGTGGCACAGCTGGTGCTGTCGCGCACCGTGTTTGGCCGCTGCGTGGTGGGCATTGGCACCAATGAAGAAGCCATGCGCCTGGCCGGTGTGGACCCGCGCCCTATCCGCGTCATCGTGTTTGCGATGACCGGCCTGCTCGCGGGCCTGGCGGGCCTCATGCAGTCGGCCCGGCTCGAAGCCGCCGACCCCAACGCCGGAACCGGCATGGAACTGCAGGTGATTGCGGCCGTGGTGATTGGCGGCACCAGCCTCATGGGCGGGCGCGGCTCGGTGGTCAACACCGCGTTTGGCGTGCTCATCATCGCGGTGCTGGAGGCAGGCCTGGCCCAGGTGGGCGCCAGCGAGCCCAGCAAGCGCATCATCACGGGTTTTGTGATCGTGGCGGCCGTCATTGTGGACACGCTGCGCCAGCGCCGCGCCGCCCGCTGAACCTGTTTCAACACACCGATTTTTCTTTTTCCTGCATGGCTACTATCAAGGACGTTGCGCGCCACGCCGAGGTGTCCGTCACCACGGTGTCGCACGTGGTCAACGGCACACGCCGCGTGAGCCCCGAGGGGCGCGAGCGGGTCGAGGCCGCCATCCGCGCACTGGGCTATGTGCCTAGCGCCATTGCGCGCAGCCTCAAAAGCAACAACACGCGCACGCTGGGCATGCTGATCCCCAACAGCTCCAACCCCTACTTTGCCGAGATCGTGCACAGCGTGGAAGACCGCTGCTTTGGCGCGGGCTACAACGTCATCCTGTGCAACACCAACGACGAGGCGCACCGCCAGGGCACCTACCTGCAGGTGCTGGCCGAGCGGCGCATCGACGGGCTCATCGTGGTCTCCACCGGGCACGACGCCACGCTGGCCACGCAGCTGGCGGGCCTGTCCATCCCCACCGTGCTGGTGGACCGCGAAATCGACATCGCCGAGCAACAGCCCTGCGACCTGGTGGAAACCGCCCACATGCAGGGTGGCCTGCTGGCCACGCGCCACCTGCTGTCGCTGGGCCACCGCCGCATTGCCTGCATTGGCGGCCCCGACGGCATTGCCCCCAGCGAGCAGCGCATTGCCGGCTGGCGCACCGCGCTGGCCGATGCGGGCTGCGGCACCGGCGAGGGCCTGCTATGGCATGGCAACTTCACGAGCCAGGGTGGCTACGAAGCCATGCACGCCGTGCTGCGCGCGCCTGAGCCGCCCACTGCCGTCTTCGTGTGTAACGACCTCATGGCCATGGGCGCGCTGTGCGCCGCGCACGAACGCGACCTGCGTGTGCCCGAGGCACTGTCCATCGTCGGCTTTGACGACATCGAACTCACTGCCTTCACCAGCCCGCCGCTGACCACCGTGGCCCAGCCCAAGCAGCGCATCGGCGCCCTGGCCGTGGACATGCTGCTGGAGCGCATCGACGGCAAGCGCCAGGACGCACGCAAGGTGATGCTGCAGCCTGAGCTGCGCGTGCGCGCCTCCACGGCCCATGCGCCCGGAGGTGCGGCATGAGCCCGACCCACACGCCCCGCATCGCCGTCGTCGGCAGCCTGAACATGGACCTGGTGCTCCAGGTGCAACACGCACCGGGCCCTGGCGAGACCGTGCTGGCCGACGCCCTGCACCTGGTGCCCGGCGGCAAGGGCGGCAACCAGGCCGTGGCCTGCGCGCGCCAGGGCGCGGAGGTGGCCTTGTTTGGCCGCGTGGGCGACGACGGCTACGGCCACACGCTGCGTGCCGGGCTCGACGCCGACGCCATCGACCACAGCGGCGTACAGACCGACATCGAAGCCACCACCGGCGTCGCCGCCATCACCGTGGAGGCCAGCGGGCAAAACCGCATCGTGGTCGTGCCCGGCGCCAATGGCCGCTTTGTGCTGGATGCCGCCGCGCTGGGCGCTGCGCTGCAAGGCGCAGGCAGCCTGGTGCTGCAGTTCGAAACCCCCCTGCCCCAGGTACTGGCCGCCGCCGAGATGGCCCATGCGGCGGGCTGTCCGGTGGTGCTCAACCCCTCTCCCATCCAGCCCCTGCCCGATGCGATGTGGCCGCTGGTGCACACGCTGGTCGTGAACGAGGTGGAAGCCGCCGCGCTGGCAGGCCAGAGCGTGGCCACGCCCGCCGATGCCGCGCAGGCTGCACAGGCCCTGTGCGCCAAGGGTCCCACCCAGGTGGTGGTGACCCTGGGCGCCGCAGGAGCCGTGGCCGCCGATGCTGCAGGCAACCGCTACCACCCTGGCCTGGTCGTGCAGGCGGTGGATACCACCGCAGCCGGCGACACCTTCCTGGGTGCGCTGGCCGTAGCGCTGGCACGCGGCGAGCCACTGGACGCCGCCGTGCGCGAAGGCATCCGCGCATCGGCGCTGTGCGTCACCCAGCCCGGCGCCCAGCCCTCCATCCCCACCCGCGCCGCCGTGGCGCACAGCCCCCAACCGCCCGCCTGGAGCCCCCTGTGAAACGCACCGCCCTGCTGCACGCCGAACTCTCCCACGCCATCGCCACCCTGGGCCATGGCGACATGCTGGTGATCGGCGACGTGGGCCTGCCTATCCCGCCCGGCCCGCGCCGCATCGACCTGGCCCTCACGCCCGGCATCCCGGCCGTGGCCGATGTGCTGCGGGTGGTGCTGGAAGAAATGCAGGTCGAGAAAGCGGTGATCGCCACCGAAGCCATGGAGCGCAACAGTGGCCAGTTGCCCACGTGGTGCCAGCTTCCGGTGGTCCCTAGCACCGTATCGCACGATGAGTTCAAGCGCCTGACCCAGCAGGCCCGCGTGATGGTGCGCACGGGTGAGTGCACGCCTTATGCCAATGTGATTCTGGTGGCGGGCGTGACGTTCTGACCTCACGACATTGAGGCCACATCACGGGGTTCGTTAAACCAGCACGGTAGACCCGAACTGGAGCTAGAGCTGGAGTTGCAGCAGCAGGAAAAGTGCGGCCCACGTCCCGCCAACCCATACGTTTCCCCATTGACTGCGGAGTCACCTTTTCCACACCCGGCTTCTGTGACTTAGCGCCAAAGCTGGCCGTGGCCTGGGTAGTTAGTCGGCGCGCCCCAGAACGCCGGACCACGGGTCTGGCGCTGCATTTGCAACGGGTTGAAACAACCACGTACTTTCATGCTCCCTACACATAATCAACCTGCAGCAAGAAGGCCCATGCTTGGCGCAGGCCCGCTTCAAGTTCATCAGGGAGGAAGCACTTTTGAAACCCATGTCGCGACAACATCGGCCTGCCCTCCCCTGGCTGGCAGGCTTACTCAGCCTTTCCATCTTTGCCACGTCCTGCGGGGGCGGTAGCGGTGGTGGTCCGGGCTCCAGCGGCCCAGATACCCCCGTCCCCGAGCCCACACCGGCACTCAGTCTGCTGGCGGGGGCCACCCACCGGTCCGGTTATCTGGATGGCGCCGCCGCCGACGCGCTTTTTTCCGGGATACCAGCACTCTCGCTTTCGTCCACAGGTGACTTGCTGATGGCAGATACAGGCAACCATTCCATCCGGAAATGGGCAACCTCCGGTCTCGTCAGCACCGTCGCAGGCGGCCAAAGTCCGGCCCCTGCACCCTCGGTCACTGTCCACTACGCCGATGGCGTGGGGCCAGCTGCACGTTTTTTCTATCCAACAGCGATCGCTGCAGACGCGTCAGGCAACACCTACGTGGCGGATACAGCCAACCACTTGGTGCGCAAGATTGACAGCACCGATGCCGTCACCACCATCGCAGGTAAACCCGGCGTGTGTGGCAATGCCGATGGCCCCTCCCAGGTCTCAACGCTCTGCGCTCCTCGCGAAATAAGGCTGGACAGCGCCGGGAATCTCTATGTCGGCCAGGGTAGCTACGCCTATCCAAAGATTCGCCTGATCACCCCTGCGGGCGTCACCAGCACCCTGCCCATGGAGCTGCCGGAGCCGGAGCGCTCCAAGTTCGTTGTGGATGCCTCCGGCACCGTCTACTTCACACACGGGAGTTCCATCAAGAAATCTACCCCCACCGGAGAAGTGACCCATGTCGCTGGCAACCAAGACACCCAGGGTGCTGCCGATGGCGATGCCGTGACGGCCAGGTTCAGCATCCTCCACGATTTGGCACTGGATGCCACCAACGAGCTTTATGCGCTGGATGGACATGACCCGGTCACCATTCGCCATATCGCCAAGAGCGGGGCCGTGTCCACCCTGACCCTCACAGCTCCTGCGGCTTCGGGGGGTAGAAGCCTGGTCGTTGATCGCAGCGGCAACTTCATCGTCAGCCTCGCCAATGTCCAATCCACGTGGATTCAAAAATACCATCGCGATGGCACCCGATCCACCCTTGTCGGGAAGCCCACGGCGGCGAATCCCGAGGCCGTCGCTGCAGACGGTCCGGGCACAGATGCGCGGTTCAAGGCTCCTCAGGCAATGGCTCTGGCGAAGTCAGGAGCGCTGTATGTGGGCGACTACGACGCTGGCAGGGTGCGCATCGTCCGCCCCGACGGCACCACAAGCGCACTCCCGCTCCAATGGCCTGCAGGCTTTGCGAACCCTTCCTGGCGGGCCATGGCGGTAGATGGGCAGGACAACATCTACACGGCCTCCATGGCACCGTTTCCTGGCGATCCCAATCTGGTTTTCAGGATCAGCCCCACCGGCCAAGCCTCGGTTCTGGCAGATGTGTCCACATGGGTTCCCCCATTCGTCCATGGTGGCACCACCTACAGATATGCTGCTGCCATCAATGGGGTTGCCGCCGACGCTGCAGGCACTGTCTATGCGGCAGGCGTCAATGGCGCCATCCTCAAGATCACCGCCGCAGGCGAGGTCACTTTGCTGGCCGGCAGTCCCGGCGCGTTGGGCCATGTGGACGGACAGGGCAGCGCCGCGCGCTTCTCCATCCTGGGGAATATGACCCTGGATCAGGCAGGCAATCTGTATGTGGTGGATGGGCTCAACGACGCGTTCACCGGGATTGGCCCCACCATTCGCAAGATCACCCCTGCTGGCACGGTCAGCACCGTCGCCGGCAGGGCCGATTTGCCTGCGGGTCTGGTGGATGGGCCGGCCAGCAGCGCGCGCTTTGCGGCAGCCAGTTACAGCAGCTACTCAGCTGGCGGGGTTTACATCGGGCAAGATTTTGGCTCTCTCAATGGAGAAAACGGCGGCACAGCCAGCCTCGCAATGGATGCCAAGGGCAATCTGTACGTCACGGATCCTGTCAACAGCGTGGTTCGCAAGATTTCCACAGAAGGCCAAGTCAGCACGCTGGTCGGTCGTGCCGGGCAGCGAGGCTTTCTGGGAGGGGATCTTCCGGGCATCATTCACACGCCTATCGGCATTGCCGTGCGGGATTCAAAGCTGTACCTCGCGACACGCAATGCAGTAACGCAGGTGAACCTTCCGAAGTAGCGAAAACACGGCCGTTTGGCGAAGACAGCAGGCGAGCGACGCTACTGCGCGCGAACCACGCGTACGCCACACTACGCTGCCATGGCGACTGGAAACCGCTTATGTTGGAGAGGCATTTTGTAGAACCAGAACCTTGGAGCCGAACCAATCAAATCGGTCCCTGCAGTGCGTTATTGACCCCATAGCAATGACCAACTCCCAGAGCTGGCTTGCAACTGTTTGAAACATAAAACTCTCGGATCCATGCGCAAATCAATTGGCAGCCGGAGAGCCCGGTGTTGAAGAAATCCACGTCTACTTTTATGCGGAGCATTCATTTGTGAAAACCGAGTCACGACAAACCCCATCCGTCCGTTCCTGGCTTGTGGTCACACTGAGCCTCTCCCTTCTGGCCGTGTCCTGCGGCGGCGGTAACGGCGAAGACGCAGCCCCGCCACCTCCCGCACCTAAAGGCGTGCTCAGCATGGTCGCGGGCGCCACGCAGGGTACCGGCTACCAGGATGGTGCGGCCGCCGATGCACTGTTTGCAGCCCCTCCGGCACTCGCATTGACACCTGCCGGCGACCTGATGTTGGCGGATTCCACCAACCAGGCGGTGCGCAAATTGACCGCCTCGGGCACGGTCGGCACTGTTGCGGGCGGGCAGCCCCCACGCCCATTCTCCTTTGCCAACCCCCCAAACTACGCCGATGGGCCGGGCCCGGCAGCACGCTTTGACAACCCCTCGGCGGTGGTTGTCGATGCCGCGGGCAACACTTACGTGGCAGACAACTACACCGTGCGCAAGATCGACAGCCAGGGAGTGGTCTCCACCGTGGCCGGAAAGCCCAGGGAATGCGGCTTTGACGACGGCCCGACGCAGGTGGCAACGCTCTGCGGTGTGATCGCCCTCCGGCTGGATGGTGCTGGCAACCTCTACATTTTGAGCGGTGGTGGCGACCGCCCATTCCGCAAGATCACCCCGGCAGGCATGGTCAGCACCCTGCCGCTGAAGCGCACATGGGACCTGCCCTCCACATTTGTCGTGGATGCATCGGGTGCGCTGTTCATTGTCGCTGGCAGCACCATCCAGAAATACACCCCTCAGACGGGGTTGGTACAGGTCGCCGGCTCGGCAGACGCCCAGGGAAACACGGACGGCGATGCCGCCACCGCCCGGTTTGGCACCTTGCTCGACCTGGCGCTGGATGCTTCTGGAAAGCTGTACGCCCTCGACCAATACCCCCCGGCGTATGAGACGACCCAAGACCACTCGATCGCCGTGCGCCGCATTGGCGAGGACGGCACCGTCTCGACGGTGCTGCACATTCCCCATGTGCAGACGGCCCGAAGCCTCGTCATCGATGCGAACGGCAACTTCATCGTCAGTTTGGGCAACTCGCTGTCGGCGTGGATCCAGAAATTCCGCCTGGATGGAACGACTTCCGTTCTTGCGGGCAAGGCCACGCCGTACGAACCCAAGCCGGTGCCCGCCGATGGCGCAGGGGCGCAGGCCCGTTTCATCGCTCCCCTCGCCCTGGCCTCCACCAAAGCGGGGGCTCTGTATGTGGGAGACGCAAGCAGCATCACCACCCTGCGCAAAGTGGAACCGGATGGCAGCACCAGCACCCTGCCACTCACCTGGGACACTGTTCCGAACGAAGTGCAGAGCAGGCCGTCCTGGCGGGCAATGGCCGTCGATGGCAACGACAACCTCTACACCGCCTCCAACGCTTGGTTGCCGAACCAGCCCAGCTACGTCTACAAGGTCACGCCCCAGGGCGCCATCAGGGTGCTGGCGGACCTTTCTCCCTGGTTCCCGCCTTTCGAGTACGCGGGGCGTTCGTACAAGTACGGTGGCCCCGTGAACGGACTGGTCGCCGACCCAGCAGGCAATGTTTATGCAGCAGGTGTCAACGGCACCATCGTGAAAATCACCCCGCAAGGCATCGTCAGCTTGCTGGCCGGCAGTGCGGGTGTGCTCGGCCATCAGGACGGCCTGGGCAGCGCTGCACGCTTCTCCGTTCTAGGCAACATGACAACAGATCCCGACGGCAACCTGTACGTGGTCGACGGACTGCATGACGCCTTCACAGGCATCGGGCCCACCATTCGCAAGATTACGCCGTCGGGCGTCGTCAGCACCGTGGCTGGTCGCGCCGACCTTCCCGCAGGCTATGTCGATGGCCCGGCCGCCAGCGCGCAATTCACTGTGGCGGGTTACTCCACCTTGCTGATCGCCGCGACCATCCCGTGGGGAACGGATTTTGATGGCTTTCCCTCCACATGGGGTGGCACGGCCAGCTTGGCCGCCGATGCCAAGGGCAACCTGTACCTGACCGACCCTCGCTACAGCGTGATCCGCAAGATTGCGAAGGACGGACAAGTCAGCACTGTAGTTGGCCAAGCCGGACGGAAGGGCTTCCTGGCCGGAGAGGCCCCTGGCATCATTCACACGCCGGTGGGCATCGTCGTGCGAGATTCCAAACTGTTCTTCACCACCCACAATGCGGTGGCGCAAGTGACCTTGCCTCAGTAGCGGCGCAGAGCCAGACACCGCTTTTCCACCCAGCGGCATCGCTGGCGCGGGCATGCGGGTTTTGGAGGACTGCGGGCACGCTAAACCTGCAGTACGCTGGGCAGCATGCTGCGGCATAGCGTTAGTTTTGATGCCCGCCGCAAAGCCTCCACACTCGCCTTCATGCCCGCCACCGCTTACCACAATCTGCTGCCCCCTGAAATCACCGTTCTCGAACGCGGCTGGCTGTCGGCCAACAACATCCTCTTCATCGGCCAACACGACACAGCCATCGTGGACACCGGCTATTGCAGCCATGCCGAGCAAACCGTGGAGCTGGTGCGCGATGCCCTCGCAGGCCGCAGGCTGGACCGCCTGCTCAACACCCACCTGCACAGCGACCACTGCGGCGGCAATGCCGCGCTGCAAAAGGCCTGGCCCGGCGTGCTCACGGCCATACCGCCCGGCCAGGCCGACCATGTGCGCCAGTGGGATGCCTACGCGCTGAGCTACACCCCCACAGGGCAGGAGTGCCCACCCTTTCGGGCCGACACGCTGCTGGTGCCGGGCTCGTGCGTGCTGCTGGGCGACAAGCCCTGGCAGGTGCATGCCGCGCCGGGGCACGACCCGCACTCGGTGGTGTTGTTCGAACCCCAGGGCCGCGTGCTGATCTCGGCCGATGCGCTGTGGGAAAACGGCTTTGGCGTGGTGTTCCCGGAGCTGGAGGGCGACGATGCCTTCGCCCAGGTGGGTGCCACGCTGGACCTGATTGAGGCGCTGTCGCCGCAGGTCGTGATCCCGGGGCACGGCCCCGTGTTTGCCGATGCGCCCCGCGCCATCGACGGCGCCCGCCGCCGCCTGGACGGCTTTGTGCGCAACCCGGGCAAACACGCGCTCTACGCGGCCAAGGTGCTGCTGAAGTACAAGCTGCTCGAATGGCAGCAGATCGGCATCCCCGACCTCACGGCCTGGGCGCAGGCCACGCCGTATTTCGGCATGCTGCGCGCGCGCCACTTTGCAGCCCAGACCGAGGGCGAATGGCTGCAGAGCCTGGCGGATGAACTGGTGCGGTCAGGCGCTGCGGTACGCCAGGGCGAGGTGCTGCACAACGTGTGAGGCGTGGTGCCTGCACCTGCGTACCTGCGGGGTTGAACACACTGCCACAGGCTCAAGCCGACCGAGAAGGTCGGCCCAACGCCCTCAATGTTTGTATTGCTTATCGCAGCCCGTCACGTGGTTCTTGCTGCTGGACATGCACTGGTAGAACGACTTCTTGTTGCCCGATGACCCCTGGCAGTCGGACACGCTGTACTTGCCCTTGGCTTCGCGGATCTTGGGGGCTGTGGCGTCGAAAGCCGCCTGGGTCATGTAGCCGTCTCGCACGTTCTTCTGGCCCACTTCCAGCATCAGGTCGGCCTGGTAATGGATGTTGTCCACGGCCACGGCGCAGTTCAGGGGGACTTGCTTGCTGTCCACGGTGCCCAGCGATTTTTTGAGCCCCTCGCCAAACTCTTCGACGTCCTTGGAGACCTTTTTGGTGCCGTCAGGGTTGTACTGCTGGCCCGCCTTGGCGCTGGCGCCCTTGCCGCTGGAGGAACCACTGCCCCCGCTGGTGCCGTTATTGCTCTGCAGCTTCAGTGGCTCGGCGTCCTGCTTGGCGGGTGGGGGCTGCGATCCGTAGTGGGTCTTGCCATCGGCATCCACCCATTTGTACACGGGCTGCGCTTGCGCGCCCGCGCTCCACGCCACGGCCGCGCCGATTGTGGCCACACAGGCCATCCATGCCAGTTTGCCCATCACACCCTCTCTTTTTTTAGTAAAAAACCGCTGAGGCGCCAGTTGAATATGCGCCTTCAGCTCCTCTATTGATAGCAAATCGAATACCACTCGCCCCCGCGTGGCGAGCACCTGGGTGTCAAGGCAGGTCCTTGTTCACCTCAGGCAGGTTCGCGTCGCGCGGGCCAATGGTGCCCAGGCGGCTCTTGAGCGACTGGGGCAAGCCGGTGAGGATGGCTGCGTAGTTGGTGGTGTTGGACAGCACCTTCTTCACGTAGTCGCGCGTCTCGGCAAAGGGCACGTTCTCGGCCCAGATGGCGGCGTCCAGCACCGGGCCGTTGCGCCAGCTGCGTGGACGGCCAGGGCCCGCGTTGTAGGCGGCCGCGGCCATGGGCATGGAGCCCGCGAAGTCGTCCAGCGCCAGCTTGAGGTAGGCCGTGCCGATGGTGATGTTGGTGTCGCGGTCGGTGATCTGGTCGGGCGTGAAGTTGGTGAGGCCAATCTTCTTGGCCGTCCAGCGGGCCGTGGCGGGCATCACCTGCATGAGGCCCGAGGCACCGACATGCGAGCGGGCATCCATCACAAAACGGCTTTCCTGGCGGATGAGGCCGTACACATAGGCCGGGTCGATGCCGATGCCTTGGGCACGCTCCACCACGGTGCTGCGAAACGGCATGGGAAAGCGCTGCGTGACGTCCACCACGCCCTTGGTGCGTTCGCTGGTGTTGATGCAGCGGTCCCACACCTCGCGCTGGCAGGCGAAGTCGGCGGCGGCCAGCAGTTCGCGGTCGGGCATGCCGCCGCTCTGGTGCAGGTTGGTGGTGTAGTTCCACTCGCGCACGCCTTCGCTGCGCAGGCCCAGCAGGATGGCGTACAGGGCGCGGTTGAGCCCCGGATTGGCGCGGGCGGCAGCCTTTTCTTCGGCGGTGAGGGGCGCGGGAGCGGGGGGTGTGGTGATGCGCTGGCCCAACTCTTCAAGCGCCAGCTGCTCATAGAAGCCGCGCGTTCCGGCAATGCCTTCGAGCAGTTGCCGGGCTTCGGCGCGTTCGGCATCGCTCACGCGGCCCGCCAGCAGCGAGCGCGCCTTCCAGTACACCCAGGTGCTGTCCTGGCGGCCTTCAGGGCCCATGGCATCCACCGCCTTGCCCACAGCCTTCCACTGGCCGGCGCGCAAGGCGGCACGCACCTTCCAGCCCAGCAGGTCGTCGTTGAGGTCGCTGTCCTTGGTCACATTGGCGAAGTAGCCGTGGGCGTTGCTGGCCAGTTTCTGCGCAGCGGTCTTGCCGATCACGCCCCAGGCCCAGTTGCGCTCTTCGGCCGAGAGGTGCACGCCCCATTTGTTCTCCAGCTGGTAGGCCGCGCCGTCCGGGTCGCTGGTGGCCAGCTTCAACAGGGCGAGCAGCACCAGTTCCTGCCGGGCCTTGCCGGCCGCCGTGGCGCGCGAGAGCAGGTATTTGCTGGGCGCATCGAGCACATCCTTGAGCTGCGGCAGCGATTCGGGCGAAACGATCTCGACCGCCGAGCGCACCACGCGGGGGCGGTTGGCCTCCACGCCCAGGCGGGCCTTGCGCCACACGTCCAGGGCCGAGAGCTTCTTGTAGCCATACAGCTCGCGCGCGGCGTGGGTGCAGCCATCGTCGGCGTCGCGGATCGCATACCAGTTGCTGCGCACGTCCTCGGCCACGGTGGCCGGTGCCGTGCCCTTGATCTGGTCGATCAGCAGCGCGTAGCAGCGCACTTCGCGGTCGTCCGACATGCGGTAGCTGGGGTGTTGGTCGGCAAACTGGCCCCAGTCGCGCCGCTGGCCCAGTAGCAGCAGCCAGTCGTTGCGCAGGCGGTCTTCCTGGTAGGTGCCGGCGTAGCGCTGCATGAAGGCCTGAATCTCCTGTGACGAGGCCTCGCCCAGACGCACGCGCAACTCCCAGTAGGCGGCCCAGGGCTCGAGCGCATGGCCGCGTGCCGCAGGCAGCAGCTGCGCGAGCTTGTTGCGGTCGCCCTTGCGGAACGCCTGCTGCATCTCCAGCAGGGTATCGTCACCACGGTTTTGCGCCATGACAAGGGGCGCGGTGGCGGCCAGCAGGGTGGCGGCCACAAGGGGTGTCAGAATCGCTCTGAGAAATTGCATGGGGGAATTATCTGATGGACAAAGCAGCCCTTCGGCGCACATTGATAGAAGAACGCCTCAACCTGCCCGGCCGCCTACAGCGGGCCGACCTGTTACAGCAGGTGATGCGCATCTGGCTGGTGAACCGGCCGGACACGGTGATCGGCGCCTACTGGCCCATCAAGGGCGAGTTCGACCCCCTGCCCGCCCTGCACCGCTGGAAGGAAGACGGCGAGCTGCTGGACGAACCCCTGCGCCGCCGCATCGGCCTGCCGGTGGTCAACAAGCAGCACAAGACCCTCACCTTCCACGCCTGGTACCCCGGCTGCCCGATGGAAGAAGACGCCTACGGCATCCCCAAGCCCAAGGACACCGAGGTCATCGTGCCCACGCTGCTGTTTGTGCCCTGTGTGGGCTACGCCGCCGGCGGCTACCGGCTGGGCTACGGCGGCGGCTTTTACGACCGCACGCTGGCCACGCTGCAGCCCAAGCCCTTCACGGTGGGCCTGGGCTTCACCAATGGCTACCTGGACGAGTTCGAGCCCGAAGAGTTCGACCTGCCACTCGATGCCATCCTGAACGACAACGGCGTGGTCTGGCCGGTCTGACCCTTCGAAGCCTGTGGGCGACCGCGCAGCAGGTCGCCCCCGGGCACTTGCCGGTCGGCACGAAGGCCTGTGATGCCTGCCGCGCATCATTCGGGCCGGTTTTTCGCATCGCTGGCGCGCGCCGCAGCGGCTAGCATGGCGGGCTGACCTCTTCATTTCAGGTGCCCACCATGCTCAAGCTCTACATCGGCAACAAGAACTACTCGTCCTGGTCCATGCGCCCCTGGGTGCTGCTCAAGCAGGCGGGCATCGTCTTTGAAGAAGTGCGCGTGCGCTTTGACAGCTTTGACGCGCAGTCGGAATTCAAGCGCACCATCGGAGCCGTGAGCCCCACGGCCAAAGTGCCCGTGCTGGTGGACGGCGACCTGGTGGTGTGGGACACCCTGGCGATTGCGGAGTACGTGGCCGAAACCCACCCCGACAAAAAGCTCTGGCCCACCGACGCCAAGGCCCGCGCGCGCGCCCGCAGCGTCTGCGCCGAGATGCACAGCGGTTTCACCGCCCTGCGCAGCCACTGCCCCATGAACATCGAAGCAAACCTTGCCGACACCGGCGCCCTGATCTGGCGCGACCAGGCCGGCGTGCGCGCCGACGTGCAGCGCCTGGTGGAGATGTGGAGTGCGCTGCTGCAAGAGCACGGTGGTCCGCTGCTGTTTGGTGAATTCACCGTGGCCGACGCCTACTTTGCCCCCGTCTGCATGCGCCTGCATACCTACGCCCTGCCCGTGCCTGCGACCATCCGGGCCTATGTGGACCGGGTGCGCACCCTGCCCGGCGTGCAGGCCTGGATCGACGAGGCCCTGGCCGAGAAGGACTTCCTGGACTTCGAAGAGCCCTACCGCCTGCGCCATACCGAAGGCTGAGCACCACCATGGCCGTCACCATCTACCTGCGCTACGTGCTCAACACCAGCAAGCTGAAAGAGTTTGAGCACTACGGAAAACTGTGGATTCCGCTGGTCGAGAAATTCGGCGGCCAACACCACGGCTACTTCATGCCGAGCGAGGGCGCCAACAACATCGCGCTGGCACTGTTCACGTTCGAGAGCCTCGCAGCCTACGAGCGCTACCGCGAGGCGTCGATGCAGGATGCGGACTGCCAGGCGGCTTTCCGCTATGCCGAAGAGACGGGGTGCATCGTGAGTTATGAGCGGAATTTTTTCCGCCCCGTGTTCAAGTGAGAGTTCAGGGCCAATCGATCGGGAGCCCAGCGCGCGCCCCGGCTATTCGCGCTGGATCAGCTTCCCCTGTTTGTCGTACTCGTTAGCCCAGCCAATGTGTATCGCTATCTGGCCCAACCCCACCAGCGCAACAATGGCCGCCATCACCAACACAAATGCCCGGCCGCTGTAAATGTCATCGTAGGGGTGAATGACTCTTTCCTTGTCAGCGATTTGGAGAACGCGCGCGCCATCGTGCCACACGGTGAGCTGCGCTTGACGCGCCTCCATTCGAACCAAGTGTTCTATAGGGCATCCCCCCGATTTGTGTCTACGCGAGCAGGACACCTGCGCGCCCGACGCTGTCCGAAAGACGGCCTCGCGCGCCACCGGCCCCGGGTGCTTTACTTCGACAGTGGCACTCTCCACCGTCAGTGTTTCAAGCGGGGGAGCGTACGGCCATAGAGCCATTCCCGTCAGCAAAGCCGCCAAGGCAAAAGTAAACACCGTCACACGTTTTTTCATCGCCCGCTCTACCTAAACTGCTTGCGTAAGAACGCCTTGTGCCGCGCGATGTGGGCCAACTGGGCGGGGGCGATGGTGCCGCCCAGGTCTTCGTCCTCGGTGTTGAGCACCTGGTTCGCGTAGGCCATGGCGCGGGCCACCACCTCTTCCTCGCTCACGCCCTGGGTGGATGCAAGGTCCATCGCCACGCGGCGCATGGCGCGCTGCGACAGCATCCACATCGCGCCGAAGGAATCCCATGCGGCAGCCACCTCCTTGAACTTGTCGTGTTCAGCCAGGATGTCGTTGAGCGGCTTGGCCAGGATCTCCTGCAGCACCTCCACCTGGGCCTTCAGGGCCTCGAATTGCGCCTCGCGCTGCAGGGCCTCGGCGGCCGCGTTGGCGGCGGCGTCAGGCGCCTGGGGCACGGGCACGCTGCCGTCGGGGTTGAGCTGGGCAATGGTGAGGTCGGACGATAGGGACATGGTGGCGGGACTATACGACCCTCGTCCTAAACTACGCCGATGCAAATCTACATGGTGGGCGGCGCCGTCCGCGACAAGCTGCTGGGCCGACCGGTGAATGACCACGACTGGGTGGTGGTGGGCGCGACGCCTGAGCAGATGCTGGCGCAAGGCTACCTGCCCGTGGGGCGCGACTTCCCCGTCTTTTTGCACCCCGAAACACGCGAGGAATACGCGCTGGCCCGCACCGAGCGCAAGAGCGGGCGCGGCTACCGGGGCTTTGTGGTGCAGAGCTCGCCCGATGTGACGCTGGAGGAAGACCTCTCACGCCGCGATCTCACTATCAATTCAATAGCATCCAGCACAGATGAATCCGGCACTACCCGTCTTTTTGACCCCTACCACGGCGAAAAAGACCTCCGTGCGCGCGTGCTGCGCCATGTGACCGATGCCTTCCGCGAAGACCCGGTACGCATCCTGCGCGTGGCGCGGTTTGCTGCGCGCTTCACCGACTTCACGGTGGCGCCCGAAACGATGCAGCTGATGCGCGAGATGGTCGCGCATGGCGAGGTGGACCACCTGGTGGCAGAGCGCGTGTGGCAAGAGCTGGCGCGCGGGCTGATGGAAGCACAACCCTCGCGCATGTTCGAGGTGCTGCGCGGGTGTGGCGCGCTGGCCGTGCTGCTGCCCGAGGTGGCGCGCCTGTGGGGCGTGCCCCAGCGGGCCGAGTACCACCCCGAGGTGGACACAGGCGTGCACCTGATGATGGTGCTGGACATGGCCGCGCGGCTGCAGGCGCCACTCACCGTGCGCTTTGCCTGTCTGGCGCACGACCTGGGCAAGGGCACCACGGCCGCCGATGTACTGCCGCGCCACATCGGGCATGAGGAGCGCAGTGCCGAGCTGCTGAAAGACGTGGCCGAGCGCCTGCGCGTGCCCGTGGACTGCCGCGAGACTGCCGAGGTGGTGGCGCGTGAACACGGGCACATCCACCGCAGCGCCGACCTGTCTGCCGCTGCCCTGGTGCGCCTGCTGGAGCGCTGCGACGCCATCCGCAAGCCCGAGCGGTTTGCCGAGGTGCTGTTGGCCTGCGAGTGCGATGCGCGCGGGCGGCTGGGGTTTGAAGAGTCCGCGTATCCGCAGCGCCCCCGCCTGCTGGCCGTGCTGGCCGCCGTCCAATCGGTCGTCACGCGCGAGATTGCGGCCCAGGCCGCCGCCAGGGGCCAAAGCGGCCCGCAGGTGGGTGCGCTGATCCATCAGGCACGGGTCGAGGCGGTGGCGCAGTGGCTGCACACCCAGGCACACAGTGCTACCACCTGACCGCGTGCGCTGCGTCGCCAAGATCGGTCCAACCCTCCCTACAATCCGCGTCCGCTCGCACTCTGGAAAGGGTGCGTCTTTTGGCTTGTTTGCGATCACGGCGCCTCCATGACCTCTGTGCACATCCGACCCGCCACCCCGGCAGACGCCGACACCATCGCGCCGCTGTTGGATGCCTACCGGCAGTTCTACGAACAGGCACCAGACCTGGCCGGAGCGCGGGCCTTCATTGCAGAGCGGTTGGAGCGCGAGGAGTCCGTGATCTTGCTTGCGATGGATGGGGCACAGGCAGCGGTGGGCTTTTGCCAGCTCTACCCCACGTTCTGCTCGGTGGAGGCAGCGCCCATCTACACGCTGTACGACCTGTTCGTGGCGCCCGCAGCGCGCAAGACAGGGGCCGGGCGCAGCTTGCTGCTGGCGGCAGAAGCGACGGCCCGCGCCCATGGCAAGGTGCGCATGGACCTGATCACGGCCCACACCAACACCACGGCGCAAAAGCTCTACGAATCGCTGGGCTGGACGCTGGACACAGTGTTCCGCGCGTACAGCAAGCGTGTCAGCGCCTGAAGCTCCATTCCCCCACCAGCGCTACCAGCGCAGCAGACGCGGCCCCAGCACAGCCCCCAGAGCAGTCGGTATGGCCATGCCCGCCAGATACCACACCGCCAGAAACGGGGTGGCCATCTCGGGGCAATGCAGGGCATACACCAGCGCCCCCAGCGCTCCCGCCAGCAAGCCAGCGCCCGCTCCTGCCCACGCCAGCCGCGTGGGCGCAGCGCCCTTGAGCGCCCAGAAGCCTCCAACGAACGCCGGGACCGACAGCAAGGCGATATTGAAGGGACAAGTCCGCCAGGTGCTGCCCAGAATCAGCGGCACACGCTCCGTCGCCGGCACCTGCCACAGAGCCCCCAGGGCCATGGCCCACAGCACCAGCGGCGGCACCGCCAGCCACAGGGCTGCGAGGCCCAGCGGCATGCCCGGGCGGGCCATGCGGCGCAGCAGCGCTAGGCCAGCGGCTGCCAGGGCGGCCGCAAACACCAGCTTGCCCCAGAACATGGTCAACGCCATGATCGCCAGCAGGTCAGGGCGCAGACCGAACAGGGCCAGCATCAGCACCCCGGCACCGGCAATGCCCACGGCGCTGGCGACAGCAAACCGTCGCTCAATAGCGGCGGGCTGCACCGGCCGGTCATCGGTGGCCAGCAGGTGGATCAATTCATCGGTTTTCATGCCATTCCCCTGATCTTGGCGGCCAGGGCCTTGAGCCCCCGGTGCACGCCGACTTTGACAGCCGATTCCGACAGCCCCGTGAGGCGCGCCGTCTCGACCACCGACAACCCTTCCAGCTTCACATACTCAATGGGCAGCCGCTGCTTGTCTGGCAGCGTGCGCAACAGTTGCCCCAGGTCTCGCCGGGCTTCGGCAGCCTCGCTGTCGCTGGTGGCAAACAACTCGTCGGCATCGTCCAGCGGGTCGTTGCGACCCTCCTTCACGGCATGCGAGCGCAGCCAGTCGATGAGCTTGTAGCGCGCAATCGCATGCGCCCAGGCGGTCACCGGCATCTCGGGCCGGTAGGTGTGGCGCTGGTTGTGCACGGCCAGCAGCGTCTCCTGCACCAGGTCCTCCACCTCATCGGGCCGCTGCGCCAGGCGGCGGCGCAGGAAGGCGCGCAGGTGGGCGCTCAGCTCCTTCAAAAAACGCTGGTAAGCGGCTGCATCGGCATCCAGCCCCTGCATCAGCAAGCCGCGCAGGCGCTCTTCCACTATCTCCATGGTGTCTCCCTGCAAGGAATTCGTATGCCGGGGCCAATGGGTTACAGGCAACACAAAAAATATTTGCGCAACGCAGCCACGATTTTTAGAGCAGTGCTGTAACCCGCCTGCTGCACAGCCCGAATTACAACGCAGATCGGGCCACTCAATGCGACCTCAGTGCCGCCACCCGGTCGGATTCAACCTTTATCCAACCCTCGGAGAACCGTACCATGACCACTCGCACCCTCAGCCTCGGCGCCCTCGCACTTGTTGCCCTGACCTCTGGCGCCGCCATGGCCCAAACCAACGCCGCCCCCATGGACGGCGCCAAGCCTGCCATGGAGAAGTGCTACGGCGTCTCGATGGCTGGCAAGAACGACTGCGCCGCAGGTCCCGGCACCACCTGCGCGGGCACGTCCAAGATGGACTACCAGGGCAACGCCTGGAAGTTTGTGCCCGCAGGCACCTGCACCACCATCAAGACGCCCAAGGGCATGGGCATGCTGACGCCCATGAAGAGCTGACCATGGCATCCCCTCTCACCGCCGGCCTGGGTCTCAAGCCCCAGCACTACGACGAGGCGCTGCGGTGCACTGCCCCCGGCCTGTGGTGGGAGGTGCACCCCGAGAACTACCTGGCCGACGGCGGCCCGCGCCTGGCCTGGCTGGAGGCCATCCGTGCGTGCCACCCAGTGGCACTGCATGGCGTGTCACTGTCGCTTGCGGCCGATGCACCACCTGATGAGGCCCACCTGGCACGGCTTGCGGCCCTCGCAAGACGGATAGAGCCCGCCATCATTTCGGAGCACCTGGCCTGGTCCACTTGGCGCGGGCAGTACTTGCCCGACCTGCTGCCGTTTCCACGCGCGCACGCAGCACTGCACCGCATCGCCGGCAACATCGCCCGCACGCAGGATGTGCTGCAGCGCCCCATCGCCATCGAGAACCCCA
>Ga0208636_100113_pt1 | contig 27511 bp, 27 predicted proteins | sample LakWasM103_HOW12_2_FD_183921 | JGI IMG/M metagenome (GOLD analysis project Ga0208636, IMG submission 183921) | Freshwater sediment methanotrophic microbial communities from Lake Washington under simulated oxygen tension - Sediment Metagenome... | ecosystem: Environmental > Aquatic > Freshwater >... | reverse complement strand
GTGCGAAACATTTGGTTCCACGACTTCGTGGTACGTAAAGCTCAGTGGAGGGAGGTCATGAATGATCGCCATGACGATGATCAACACCAGTGACAGCACAAAAAACCGCCCCCACGTGATGCTGACCAGCCAGGCCGCATACCGGTGAAAGGCCGTCACACTGGTTTCGGAAAAGCGTGACCATGCGCTGGGAGGACTGGCGGTATTGGAAGAAGTGTTCATGGCGGTTGCGCTCGCTGGGCTACTGTGAATGCCCTGACTGTACCCACGCGACCGGCTGGTCTGCCAGCGCGAAGCGACGCACTGCCCGATCAGCGGACAGGCTGCAAAGTGCCGCGACAGACCGGCAAGGGCGGGTTGCCACCCCGGAAGGCGCAAAAATAGAGCGTCTGCGCAAGGCAGGTTTATCATTGGCACTATGTCCAGCCCCCCCGATCTGGCACAGATTCGCTTTGACAACGCCCTGGCCCTGTTTGACGAGTTTGTGCGCAACACCATCAAACACCCCGACGCCGCCACCCTGCGAGGCCTGGAAGGCCGGTTTGCCGAACGGGTGCAGATCCAGCCCAGCTACTGGAGCCAGATCAAGGGCCGCTCGCGCCAGATTGGCGAACGCCTGGCGCGCCAGTTCGAGTTGCTGTGCCACAAGCCCAATGGCTGGATGGACCAGGTACACACACCGGGCGCCAGCCCCGCCAAACCGGCCGCCGTGGCCGACGCTCCCAGTGACAGCAACTCCCCCCGCGACGACGATGAACGCTTCATCGTCGGCCTGGTGCTGACCTACTACCGGCGCCACCCCCAGCGCGCCCGTACCCGGCTGCTGGATCTGCTGGGCGAGGTGCTGACACCCACCACCGCAGAGTCCAAGTCTGCGGCGCCAGCAACGGCACCCGCGGCCCGCAGTACGGCGACACCGGCCAAGCCCGCGCCCAGCCCGACCGACGCCCACGCCCTGTGGCTGCGCTCCCAGGCCGGTGTTGCACCTCTGCGACAAAAAAAATAATCACGCGTCAATTCGGATAAATACCATTTGCTCAAGATAATGTTTCGTTTATCATTTGAGCAAGTTTGTAGCCGCGCCTTCGCCCACCGGGCAGCGCCGCCACAGTTCCGATCAACCCTCCAACCGATAGACATGCTCCTGTTTTCTTCCGAAGGTATTTGCCACAGCCAGCGCCGCCGGGCGCAGCCGTTGGGCAATCCAAGGGGCCATGACCTGTCGGCTGGAATCAACCGTCGCACCCATCCGGGGGCGCCCGTGGGCTGAGCGCGTCTTTGCGCGCAAAGCGTCTCCACAGGGCCCGGGTGCGAAAGCAGTCCCGGGCTTTTTTTTGTTTGTTTTTCTTGCCACCGCACTTCTGAGAAGGAATGACCATGACCAATTTATCGCTGATCCCGCCCAACCTGTGCCCGCCCCTGTTCATGGCCATTGACGGCCAGGACAAATGTGTGCACGTTGCCGGCCGCTCCCGACGCTGTGTGCCCGGCCTGTCGAAACCACCCTGTTGCTAGTTCAATCCGGCGCCCGCCCCTGGTGCGGCCGCCTTGCCAAGGAGACCCATCATGATGACCAGTTTGCCCACACGGACCCTGCCTTTTCTGACCCCCGGCGGTTCGTCTGTCCGCCACCTGTTGGCCGCCCTGTTGCGCGTTGCCAGCCGTGGCCTCACCCGCCTGGCGCGCAGCCTCAGCGCCACCGAGCGTTCGCGTAAATACACCCCTGCTGCGCAGGTGTTCGAGTTCTACGCCGAGGCTGGCGCCCCGGAAGGCGCGCTGTATGTAGACGGCCACCTGGTCGGCTATTTGCCGGGCGTCACGAGGCTGTAAGAGCGGTCCTACAATCGCGGGTTTGCGCCACACCCCGGCGCCAACACCCTTCCCACAAGGAACCGCGATGACTGCCACGCCCTCTGTTTTTGCCCAACGCATTGCCACCGCCCAAGCGGCCATGAAGGAGCTGGGGCTGGCGGCCTGCCTGGTGCCGTCCAGCGATCCGCACCTGTCCGAATACCTGCCCGCGCGCTGGCAGGGGCGGGAGTGGTTGTCGGGCTTTACCGGCTCCATGGCCACGCTGGTGGTCACGACCACGCGGGCCGCGCTGTTCGCCGACAGCCGCTACTGGACGCAGGCCGAAACCGAGCTGGCCGGCAGCGGCATCGAGCTGGTCAAGATCGACTCCGGCGCCGCCACCCACCACGTGCAATGGCTGACGCGCAATGTGGGTGCGGGCCAGGCGGTGGGGGTGGATGGAGCGGTCCTGGGACTGGCCGCCGCCCAACAACTGCGCGAGGCCCTGACCACCGTTGGCGCGACGCTGCACACCGGCGTGGACCTGCTGGCCCACATCTGGCCGGACCGCGCGGCCCTGCCCCAGGCGGCGGTCTATGAACACGACGCCGCCTTTGCCAGCGCGCCCCGCGCGGCCAAGCTGGCCCAGGTGCGCGCCGCCATGCTCGGGCATGGCGCCAGCCACCACTTCATCTCGACCGTGGATGACATTGCCTGGCTGTTCAACCTGCGCGGCTCCGACGTGTCCTACAACCCGGTGTTTCTGGCCCATGCCCTGGTCGACGTCCATGCGGCCACGCTGTTCGTGGCCGACGGCAAGGTCCCTGCGGACCTGGTGGAGCGGCTGCAGAGCGACGGCGTGGCCGTGCAAGACTATGCCCAGGCCGGCGCTGCCCTGGCAGCGCTGCCGGCCAGCGCCGTGCTGCTGCTGGACCCGCGCCGCGTGACGCTGGGCCTGCGCGAGAGCGCACCGGCGGCGGTCAAGGTGGTCGAGGCCATCAACCCCAGTGTGCTGCTGAAGAGCCGCAAGGGCGCGGCTGAAGCGGCCCATGTGCGCGTCGCCATGGAGCAGGACGGTGCGGCCATGTGCGAGTTCTATGCCTGGTTCGAAGCAGCGCAAGGCAAGGAACGCATCACCGAACTGACCATCGACGAGCGCCTGACCGCCGAGCGCGCCAAGCGCCCCGGCTTTGTCGGCCTGTCCTTCAACACCATTGCCGGCTTCAACGCCAACGGCGCCATGCCGCACTACCGCGCCACGCCCGAGAGCCACGCGGTGATCGAAGGCAACGGCCTGCTGCTGATCGATTCCGGCGGCCAGTACCCCGGTGGCACCACCGACATCACCCGCGTCTGGCCGATCGGCACGCCCAGCGCCGCGCAGAGGCGCGACTACACGCTGGTGCTCAAGGGCACCATCGCCCTGTCCCGCGCCCGCTTTCCGCTGGGCACGCTGTCACCCATGCTGGACGCGCTGGCCCGCGCACCGCTGTGGGAGCACGGCATGGACTACGGCCACGGCACCGGCCATGGCGTCGGCTATTTCCTGGCCGTGCACGAAGGCCCGCAAAGCATTTCCAAGGCCATTCCTGATGCCAATATGGCCATGCAGCCCGGCATGATCACCTCCATCGAACCCGGCCTGTACCGCGCCGGCCAGTGGGGCGTGCGCATCGAGAACCTGGTGCTCAACGTGGCCGCCAGCACCGGTGAAGCCTTTGGCGACTTCCTGGAGTTCGAGACGCTGACGCTGTGCCCCATCGACACCCGCTGCATTGATGCAAGCCTGATGCGCGCCGACGAGATCGCCTGGCTCAACGCCTACCACGCCACCGTGCGCACGCGCCTGAGCCCGCTGGTCGGCCCGGCAGCCCTGGCATGGCTGCATGCGCGCACCAACGCTATTGAATAGCCAGGGACACACCCGGGTAATCCCCGGGGAGGGTAAATGCGGATAGGGCGTCCAATGGCGGTACGGAACTTGCAAGCAGCCCTACAATAACTTGACCAATTGGTTAGCTTTTTGCCCATGACCCCAGATTCCATACCCGCCGTCGAGGTTTGCAATGCCAGTCTGGTCTACCAGACCGCCGACACGCCGGTCAAAGCCCTGAGTAATATCGACCTGCGCATTGGCGAGGGCGAGTTTGTGTCGCTGATTGGCCCCTCGGGCTGCGGCAAGACCACGCTGTTGCGCGTGATTGCCGATCTGGAGCAGATCAGCGAGGGCACCGTCCTCGTCAACGGCGTCAGCCCGCACGACGCCCGCCTGGCCCGCGCCTATGGCTATGTATTCCAGGCACCAGCGTTGTTCCCGTGGCGCACCGTTTTGGGCAATGTGATGCTGCCGTTGCAGATCCAGGGCGGGGAGAGGGCCCAAAACCGCAGCGTCGCACTGGAGCATCTGGAGCGCGTGGGCCTCAAGGGTTTTGAGGGCAAATACCCCTGGCAGCTGTCCGGCGGCATGCAGCAGCGCGTGTCCATTGCCCGCGCGCTGGCCTTTGAGCCCAAGATCCTGATGATGGACGAACCCTTTGGCGCGCTCGACGAAATCACCCGCGACCGGCTCAACGAACAACTGCAGCAGCTGTGGCAGCGCGAGCGCCGCACCGTGGTGTTTGTGACCCACTCGATTGCCGAAGCGGTGTATTTGTCCACCCGCATCGTCGTCATGTCGCCCCGGCCCGGGCGCATCGTCAAAGTGATCGAATCCCCCCTTCCCGATGAACGCCATCTGGGACTGCGCGACACGCAGGCCTTTATGGATGTGGCGCACCAGGTGCGCGAGGCACTGGCCGATGGCCACTTCGAATAAAGCGCCCACCCCGCCGCTGGCCCGCAGAATGTGGGACACCGGCCTGCCGGTGGCCGTCATACTTATCTTCTTTTTGCTCATCTGGTACGCCGCCGCCTGGGGCATGAACAGCAGTGCCGCCGTCGAGCGCGTGCTGGCGCCCACCGGCAACCCGTGGACCTGGCAGGACCTGCTGACCACCACCTGGAACATGGAGCGCCCGGTGCTGCCCGCGCCGCACCAGATTGCGCTGGACTTCTGGTCCGGCATCGTCGACTGGCCACTGGACTCGCCGCGCAATCTGTTGTTCCATGTGGCGGTGACGGGGGAGACCACGCTGGTTGGTTTTGTCCTGGGCACGCTGCTGGGGCTGGTGCTGGCGGTGCTGATCGTGCACTCGCGCACGCTGGACCGCGCGCTGCTGCCGTGGATCGTGGCCTCGCAGACCGTGCCGGTGCTGGCGATTGCGCCCATCGTACTGGTGATTCTGGGCAGTCTGGGCATGGAAGGCCTGGCGCCCAAGGCGGTGATTGCGATGTACCTGAGCTTCTTCCCGGTTACCGTGGCCATGGTGCAGGGCCTGCGCTCGCCGCAGGTCATTGAGACCGAGATGCTGCATACCTATGCCGCCACGCGTTGGCAAGCGCTGTGGCTGCTGCGCCTGCCCGCGGCCCTGCCGTTTCTGTTCCCCGCGCTGCGCGTGGGCATTGCCGCCAGCCTGGTCGGTGCCATGGTGGCCGAGTTGCCCACCGGCGCCACGGCCGGCCTGGGCGCGCGGCTGCTGACGGGCTCCTACTACGGCAACACGCTGGCCATCTGGTCGGCACTGGTCATGTCGGCACTGCTGGGGCTGATGCTGACCACGCTGGTGGCCGCCACCGAACACGTGGCCCTGCGGCACCGGAGGCAGCCATGATGCCCGCGTTGCCAGTTTCCCATCGGACTACAGCGTTGGCCGTACTGGCTTCGCTCGTGATAGCCAGCCTGTTGTTCCTGCACCCTGCAGCCCAAGGCGGCAGCCCGCCCACCGCCCTGTTCTGGCTGCTGCTGGTGGCCCTGGGCGCGGCCGCCCTGTGGACGATTCGCCGCGTCGCCGCCATTCAGGGCACCCGATTTGATGGTGTCTTGACCGCCGCGCTGTTTGGCCTGTGGGTGTTGTACTTCTGGCAGATGCTGGTGGTGGCGTTCGAGGTGCCGCGCGTGCTGCTGCCGGCGCCCACGCTGATCGTGCAGTCCATGGCGGAGCACTATGCAAAGCTGTGGGGCGACTTCACGCAGACCGTGCTCAAGGCCGTGTGCGTGGGCTGGCTGCTGGGCAGCGGCCTGGGTTTTGCCGTGGCCGTCGCCATTGACCGCATGCCCTTCCTGCAACGCGGGCTGCTGCCACTGGCGTCGCTGACCAGCACCGTGCCGCTGGTGGCTGTAGCGCCGATTGCGGTGATGTGGTTTGGTTTCGAGTGGCCGTCCAAAGCCGCCGTCGTGGTGCTGATGACCTTCTTCCCGATGCTGGTGTCCACGCTGGCGGGCCTGCAGGCATCGGGCAAGCTGGAGCGTGAATTGCTGCACAGTTATGCCGCCAGCTACAGCCGCACGCTGTGGTCGTTGCGCCTTCCCTCAGCCACGCCCTTTATCTTTGGCGCGCTCAAGGTCAACGCCACGCTGGCCCTGATTGGTGCCATCGTCGCCGAATTTTTTGGCTCACCGACGGTGGGCCTGGGCTTTCGGATCTCGACCGAAGCGGCCCGCATGAACATGTCTATGGTGTGGGGCGCGATTGTGGTGGCTGCGGTCACCGGCTCGCTGGCCTACGCCTTGCTTGTGCAGCTGGAGCGGCGTGCCGCGTTCTGGCATCCGTCGATTCGTGGCAAATAATGCGCTTTGCATCCATGTCCCGTTGTTTTGTTTCCATCCACAACCCAAGGAGTGTTCCATGACCCATTCTTCTCTGGTGAGCAAAGGCCTGATGGCCGCGGTATTGGCCGTGTGCGGCATGACCGCGCACGCGGCCGACAAGGTAACCATCCAGCTCAAGTGGCTGCCCCAGGCCCAGTTTGCCGGCTACTACGTGGCGCAGGCCAAGGGCTACTACAAGGCCGAGGGTCTGGACGTGACCATCAAGCCCGGTGGCCCCGACATTGCCCCCGCCCAGGTGATTGCCGGTAACGGCGCCGACGTGGTCGTGGACTGGATGCCCTCGGCGCTGGCCTCACGTGAAGCCGGTGTGCCGCTGGTCAACATCGCCCAGGTGTTCAACCAGTCCGGCCTGATGCTGACCTGCAAGAAGTCCAGCGGCGTCACCACACCCAAGGACCTGAAAGGCAAGACGCTGGGCGTCTGGTACGGCGGCAACGAATACCCCTTCCTGAACTGGATGGCCAAGCTGGGCAACAAACCCGACACCGACATCAAGATCCTCAAGCAGGGCTTCAACGTCGACCCGTTGCTGCAGAACCAGGCCGCCTGCATCTCGACGATGATCTACAACGAGTACTGGCAGGTGGTGGATGCTGGCGTCAAGGAGAGCGATCTGGTCACCTTCTTCTATGAGAAAGAAGGCGTGGCCACGCTGGAAGACGGCTTGTATGTGATGGAAGCCAAGCTGAAAGATCCGGCCTTTGTCGCCCGCATGGCCAAGTTCCTGAAGGCCAGCTTCAAGGGCTGGAATGACGCGGTCAAAGATCCTGAAGGCGCGGCCAAGGTCGTGGTGGCCGCAGACGCTTCCGGCAGCGCCACGCTGAAGGTGCAAAAGCGCCAGATGGAGAACGTGGCCAAGCTGATCACCAATGCCGGCACGCCCAAGATCGGCTACCTGGACAAAGCGGCCTATGAGCGCACCGTCAAGGTGCTGCTGGCCGGTGGCAGCTCGCCGGTGATCAAGAAAGACCCGGGCGCTGCGGCCATGTCACATGTGGTGTGGGAAGCAGCTGCCAAGTAAACTGCCTAGTCTGATTGCATTCACCATGACTGCAAGGGGTCGTATCCATAGTGATGCGGCCCCTTTTTTGCCAAGAACATGAAAACATCCAACCAGCGTGCACCCGCGCGTGTTGCCGCAGCGGAGGCGGACGACGACGCGAGCAAGGGCCAGATTCGACAGGCCAACGAAATCCGGATTCTGAGTGCGGCCGAAAAGGTCTTCGCTCGCGCCGGTTTTGGCGGCGCCACCATGGCGGCCATCGCAACGGCCAGTGGCCTGCCCAAGGCCAACCTGCACTACTACTTTGGCAGCAAAGAGGTGCTGTACCGCGCGGTGCTGGCACGCATCCTGAGCGACTGGTTGGCACCTGCACAGGGCATTACCGCGGACGCCGATCCGCGCACCGCGCTGGAGCAGTACATCCGCGCCAAGATGGCGCTGTCGGCCCAGCGGCCGGACGGCTCCAAAGTCTTTGCCAACGAGATGCTGCATGGCGCACCCATCGTCAAGACCATACTGACCGGCGAGCTGCGCCCCATGGTCCGGGAAAAAGCCGCCGTCATCCAGGGCTGGATCGATGCCGGTCGCATGGCGCCGGTGGACCCAACCCACCTGTTTTTCACGATCTGGGCGGCCACCCAAACCTATGCTGACTTCGATGTGCAGGTCTGCGCGGTGTTGGCCCGCAAGACGCTCACCGCCAAAGACCATGCGCGGGCGACCGAGCACGTGGTGTCCTTGCTGCTGCGGGGTTGCGGGCTGTAAAACGTTTCCTTGTGTGCGCCAGCATACCGACGCGCCACGCGATCGGATGAATACTGGCTTCTTGTTTTCCGATTTGCAACAAGGAGCCCCAAATGCTTGAAACCATCGTCGTCTTACTGGTCCTGTTCTGGCTGCTGGGCATGGTGTCCGCCTACACGATGGGCGGCTTTATCCATATTCTTCTGGTGGTCGCCGTGGTTGTGGTGCTGGTACGCGTGATTCGCGGCCGCAGCCCGCTGTAGGAGGGCACACACCATGAACACACTCAAATTAACGGCCATCGTGCTGATCGTTGCGGGTCTGCTGGGCGCAAGCTACGGTGGCTTCAGCTACACCAAACAGACGCACGAGGCCAACATCGGACCGCTGCATCTGCAGGTAGTGGAGCAGGAACGCGTGAACATCCCGCTGTGGGCGGGACTGGGCCTGGCCGCAGTCGGCATGGTGTTGCTGCTCGCCGGTTCGCGCAAGCCCTAAGCCCCAGCGGGGGTGGCCTGCAATGCCAGTCGTTGCGCCACCCGCTGCAAATCCGCCAGGGTGTCGATGTCGGTCACGGTGCCCACATCGGTTACTACCAATTCAATAGCATGATACGCAGAAACCACGAGGGCTGCGCCCTGATTTCCCTTAAGACTCTGGAGTGCATCGCGGCACTCGGCGGAAAATCCCACCGGGTGCCCGTGCTGGCCTTCAAAGGTCGGGCGCACCACGGCATGGTGTCCCAGGGCCTGCGCCACGGCCTGCAGCGTGGCCGGTTGAATCAACGGCAAATCACCGGGCAGTATCAACCAACCGTTGGCGTGGGGCGTGGCCCGGATGGCCGCCGCGATGGAGTCACCCATGCCCGGATGCGGCGTGTCTTCCAGGTGGTAGGGCAAGCCGCTGCCATGCACCGCATCCACGGTGTGCTGCAACACGGTTTTGCCCTGCAACAGGGCCTGCAACTTGGAGCCCGAGCCCCCGGACGCAGTGAAGCGCTCGCCGCGCCCACTGGCCAGGATCAGGACGGTGGGTAGCTGGCCAGACACGCGGCGGGCTCCAGCAACGGCCGCGCAGGCGACGCCGGTTGCGGCACCGCATTCTTGACCTGAACGATCTGTGCCATCACCGACACGGCGATTTCTGCTGGCGTCTTGGCGCCAATGAACAATCCCACCGGGCCATGCAAACGGGCCAGCGCCTGCGGTGTCAAACCAAAGTGCTCGGCCAGACGTTGTTTGCGCACCGCCTGGTTGCGCCGTGACCCCAGGGCGCCCACATAAAACGCATCCGACACCAGCGCCTCCATCAGGGCCATGTCATCGAGCTTGGGGTCGTGCGTGAGCGCCACGATGGCGGTGTGGGCATCGGGCACCAGTTCGCGCACCACGTCGTCGGGCATGCCTAGGACCCGGCGCACACCGTCCTGGCGCAGCATGGCCGCGTATTCCTCACGCGGATCGCAGACCAGCACTTCAAAATCCAGCATCAGTGCGATCTGCGCCACGGCCTGCGACAACTGGCCCGCGCCAATCAGCAGCAGGCGCCACTTGGGGCCAAACACGCTGCTGAGCACGCTGCCGTCAAACTGCAGGGCCTGCCCGCGCACGGCGGGCAGCAGGCGCACCACGCCGGTCGCTAGTGTCAGTTGCCGTGCGACGATTTCATGCCGCGCCGTACGATCGAGCAGCTCTTCGATCCAGGCAACGCCCTGCAACGGTTCGCGCACCAGACGTAGCGTGCCACCGCAGGGCAGACCAAAGCGGGCTGCTTCCTCCTTGCTTACGCCATAGGCGAGCATCGAAGGCAATTCTGTTGTCCGCGCTAGGCGCCTGGGCGGCAGAGGGTTCTGCTCCGTGTCCCCCGGCCTGCGGCCTCCTCCTTTTACCTGCGCAGAACCCTCTGCCACCCAAGCCCCTTGGTTATCCGCGCTGCGAAAGGCAGCTTTGGTTTGGGCGATCAAATCGTCTTCTACACAACCACCGGAAACCGATCCGCTGACGACGCCATCGTCGCGCACCGCTAACAAGGCGCCGGGTGGGCGCGGGGCGCTGCCCCAGGTCTCGACCACGGTCACCAGCGTGACCGCATGGCCGGCGCGGCGCCACTGCAGGGCGTCCGCCAATACGCGCAGGTCCAGGCTTTCCATGGCTCAGGCCTTCAATGCGTCAGGCCAGCTTGAACGGCAGGTCGCGCGGCGTCTTGCCGGTCAGCTTGGCAATGGCGTTGCCAAAGGCCGGTGCCAGCGGCGGCAGGCCGGGCTCGCCCATGCCGGTGGGCGGCTCGGCGCTGGGTACGATGTGCACCGCGATCCTGGGCATGTCGGGCATGCGGGCCACCACATAGTCATTGAAATTACTTTGCTCCACGGCACCGTTCTTCAGCGTGATGGCCGCACCCGGCAGACAGGTGCCCAGGCCCATCAGGGCCGCGCCCTGCACCTGGGCTTCCACGGTCTTGGGGTTGACCGCCAGGTTGCAGTGCACAGCGGCGGTCACCGCATGCAGTTTGGGCACGCCCTTGGTCACCGAGGCCTCGGCCACGTAGGCGACCACGGTGTCAAACGACTCATGCACCGCAACGCCCCAGGCCTGGCCCTTGGGCAGCTTGCGCTTGCCATAACCGGACTGCTCCACGGCCAGCATCAGCGCGGCCTTGTGGCGGGGGTGCTTGTCGCCCATCAGCTTCAGGCGGTAGGCCACCGGGTCTTGCTTTGTGGCGCGGGCAATTTCATCGACCAGGGTTTCCATGACGTAGGCGGTGTGGGTCGACCCCACACTGCGCCACCACAGCACCGGCACGTTGACCCTGGGGTGATGGATGGACAGGCGCATGGGCACGTCATAGGGCTCGCGCATGCCTTCGGCGATCGTGAAGTCAATACCGTCCTTGACCATCATGCCTTCAAATGGCGTGCCCTGGGTAATCGACTGGCCCACGATGACATGGTCCCAGGCCAGCACCTTGCCCTTGGCATCAAAGCCAATTTCCGCGCGGTGCACGTGCATGGGGCGGTAGTAGCCGCCCTTGATGTCGTCCTCGCGGCTCCACATCACGCGGATGGGTGCGGTCACGCCGGCCGCCATCGCCAGCTTGGCCACGGTGCAGGCTTCGACCACGTAGTCGGCAGTGGGCACAGCGCGCCGTCCGAAGCCACCACCGGCCATCTGCACATTGACCTTGACGTTCTGTGGTGGCAGGCCCAGGACCTTGCTCGCCGCCATGCCGTCAAAGCCCGGCATTTGCGTGCCCAGATAGATATTGGCCTTGGCATCTGCCCCGGTGCCGGTCACGTGCACGGTGCAGTTCAGCGGCTCCATGGGCGCATGCGCCAGATAGGGGAACGTGAACTCGGCGCTGATCTTTTTCGGCGCCTTGGCCAATGCGCCCATATCGGCATTGAACTTGACCATGCCGGTCTTTTTGGCCATGGCCTTGTAACTGGCCAGTTGGGCCACGCTGTCGACCTTCTCCACCGCCGAGGTGTCCCACTCCAGCTTCAGCGCTGCGCGGCCCTGGCTTGCGGCCCAGTAACCCTGCGCCACCACCGCCACGCCTTCACCCGAGCGGTCGGTGGGCATGCGCAGCACGGCCTTCACACCGGCGATGGCCTTGGCCGCGCTGTCGTCCACCGATTTCAGCTTGGCGCCAAACACTGGCGGATGCACCACCACGGCGGTCAGCATGCCGGGCAACTGCATGTCCATGCCAAAGCTTTGCGTACCGCTGGACTTGGCCCGTGCGTCCAGGCGTGGCGTGGCCTTGCCGATGATGCGGAAGTCCTTGGGGTCCTTGAGGGCCACCTTGTCGGGCACCGGCATCTTCATGGCCGCATCGGACAGATCGCCATAGCTGATGGACTTGCCACCCGCGCCCATGACCATGCCGTTTGCGGTGCGCAGGGTGCTGGCCTCCACGCCCCACTGCGCGGCAGCCGCAGCCAGCAGCATGGCGCGGGCGCGGGCGCCCAGCTCGCGGTACTGCATGTAGGAGCGCTTGATGGAGCCCGAGCCGCCGGTCAGGTGGATGCCAAAGGCCGGGTCCACGTAGGCGCCATCCGCATCCCCATGCACGCTGCGCACCTTGGTCCAGTCGGCGTCCAACTCCTCGGCCAGAATCATCGGCAACGCGGTCAGCACGCCCTGGCCGAACTCCAGCCGGTTGACGGTGACCGTGACCGCACCGTCCTTGTCAATGCGCACAAAGGCCGCGGGTTGCTCAAAGGGTTTGAGCCCGGCGGGCGCAGCCGCAGGCGCGGCGCTTTGCGCGCCCGCCAACAGCGGGTAAGCGCCCAACGCGAAACCCGAGGCCACGCCCATCTTCAAAAAAGTGCGCCGGGGCAATGCATCGTCTGCTATTGTTTTGGAAGCAATTTGTTCACGTTCCACGCGGGCCAGCAGCCCTTTTGGCAATTGAGTGGCCAGATCACCGAAGGCGGAGTCGAAATGCATGATGATTTCCTCGCGTTGGGGGGGGTTAAGCCAGGGTCGCCGCAGCAGCGTGGATGGCGCTGCGCACGCGGGCATAGGTGCCACAACGGCAGATGTTGCCGGCCATGGCCGCGTCGATGTCGGCATCGCTGGGTTTCTTGTTGCCCTTGAGCAAGGCGGTGGCACTCATGACCTGGCCGCTTTGGCAGTAACCGCACTGCGCCACATCGTGGGCGACCCAAGCGTTCTGCACCGCGAGGCCCACCGCGTCGCTGGCCACGGATTCAATGGTCGTAATCTTCTTGCCCGCCACGGCGGACAGCGGCGTGGAGCATGAGCGCGTGGCCACACCATCCACATGCACGGTGCAGGCGCCACACAGGCCGGCCCCGCAGCCGAACTTGGTTCCGGTCATGCCCAGCGTGTCGCGCAGGGCCCAGAGGATGGGGGTATTGGGATCGGCATCGACCACGGTGTCTTTGCCATTGATGTTGAGAGTGGGCACGGGCGTCTCCTCGAAAACGACGGCCACTGCGGCCGGGTCGGCGCAATGTAATCCAATTCAGAAAACTTTGCTGGGACCGACCATTCACGGTTCGATGCGCCCGCCTCAGATGGACAGGGCTGGATCGTCCGCGGTCTGCTCCACAAACACGCGGGCCTTGCGCGGAGTCAGCAACACGGTGTCGCCTTCCCGCAAGGCAAGCGCCGCATAGGTCTGCGCTGGAAGGTGGGCTTCGATGGGATCACTGCTGCCCGTGGTGGTGGCGTCCAGCGGCAGCAGCTCCAGCCGTGCGATCGGACCGACCGCGATGGCGCGCACCAGCTTGGCGGGAATGCCGCGCGGTCCACTGCCCTGGCTGTCACCAACCACATAGCGGCGCACATCCAGGTCATGCGGACGCACATAGGCAAAGGCCTTGGCGTCCCGCGCACCACTATGCTCGGGACTGTCCAGACGCACGCCGTGCCGGTCTTCACCGATCCGCATTTCACCTTCGTGGGCACGGCCGTGGAACAAATTCACGTCTCCCAGGAAGCCATAGACAAAGGGGCTGGCGGGGTGTTCCCACACCTGCTGCGGTGAGCCGATCTGCTCCACTTTGCCGCTGTTCATCAGCACCACGCGGTCGGCTACTTCCAGCGCCTCTTCCTGGTCGTGCGTGACAAAGATGCTGGTCACATGCAGGTCGTCGTGCAGGCGGCGCAGCCAGCGCCGCAACTCCTTGCGCACCTTGGCATCCAGCGCGCCAAAGGGTTCGTCCAACAGCAGCACCTTGGGCTCCACGGCCAGGGCACGTGCCAGGGCAATGCGTTGGCGCTGCCCACCGGAGAGTTGCGCCGGATAGCGGTCGGCCAGCCAGTCCAGTTGCACCAGGCCCAGCAGTTCGTGCACCTTCTGCTTGATGACCGCTTCGCTGGGGCGCACGGCGCGCGGCTTCATGCGCAGGCCAAAGGCCACGTTGTCGAACACCGTCATGTGCCTGAAGAGGGCGTAGTGCTGGAACACAAAGCCGACGTTGCGCTCGCGCACGTGGACGTCGGTGGTGTCTTCGCCGCTAAACAGAATATTGCCCAGATCAGCCGTCTCCAGCCCGGCGATGATGCGCAGCAGCGTGGTCTTGCCACAGCCCGACGGCCCCAGCAGGGCGACCAGTTCGCCGGACTCGATGTCCAGGCTCACATCGTTCAAGGCCTTGAAAGTGCCGAATTCTTTGCTAACGTTGCGAATGGCGATGCTCATGGTTCTTCTCGGGTTCAGACGGTTGGGCGTTCGGGTGGCAGAGCAGCGGCGGCCTTCTGGTCGCGTTCAAACTGCCATTCGACAAAGGACTTGATCACCAGCGTGACCAAAGCCAGCAGTGCCAGCAGCGAGGCCACGGCAAAGGCTGCCACCGACTGGTATTCGTTGTACAAAATCTCCACATGCAGCGGCATGGTGTTGGTCTGCCCGCGGATGTGGCCCGACACCACCGACACCGCGCCAAACTCGCCCATGGCCCGCGCATTGCACAGGATCACGCCGTAGATCAGGCCCCACTTGATGTTGGGCAGCGTCACGTGCCAGAAGGTCTGCCAGCCGGTGGCGCCCAGCACTTGGGCGGCCTGCTCCTCGTCAGTGCCCTGGGCCTGCATCAGCGGAATCAATTCGCGGGCGATGAAGGGGAAGGTGACGAAGATGGTGGCCAGCACAATGCCGGGCACGGCGAACACAATTTTGATGTCATGCGCCTGCAGCCACGGGCCAAACCAGCCCTGGGCGCCAAACATCAGCACATAGATCAGACCGGCCACCACCGGCGACACCGAGAACGGCAGGTCTACCAGCGTCGTCAGAAAGGCCTTGCCGCGGAACTCGTACTTGGCAATCGCCCAGGCTGCTGCCACGCCAAACACGAGGTTCATGGGTACGGCAATGGCAGCGGTGATCAGGGTGAGGCGGATGGCGCTCCAGGCGTCGGGTTCCTTGAAGGCTTCGAAGAAGGCGTCGGAACCCTTGCGCAGGGCCTCGGTGAACACGGCCGCCAGCGGCAGGATCAGGAACAGGAAAATGAAAGCCAGCGCAACGCCGATCAGGCTCCACTTCACCCAAGCCGGCTCGGTGGTCGTGGCGTTCTTTTTCGCGGAACGCCGCGGAACCGGCTTTGCCGGGCCGCTGGCGTTGCTCCCTTGGGGGGAAGACGGGCGCACATCGTGCGCCTGGCTCAGGGGGGTACTCATGCTCCGGCCCCTCCGCGCTTGCGCTGCCAGGCCTGCAGTGCATTGATCAACAGCAGCAGCGCAAACGAAATCACCAGCAGCACCACGGCCACGGCGGTCGCGCCGGCATAGTCGTATTGCTCAAGCTTGCCGATGATGATCAGCGGCGTGATCTCGGACACCATGGGCATGTTACCGGCGATGAAGATGACCGAGCCATACTCACCAATGGCGCGGGCAAACGCCATCGCAAAGCCGGTCAGTAGCGCCGGCGCGACCGTCGGAAAAATCACATAGCGAAAGGTTTGCCAGCGCGTGGCACCCAGGCAAGTGGCGGCCTCTTCCAGCTCTTTCTCGGCGTCTTCCAGCACCGGCTGCACCGTGCGCACCACGAAGGGCAAGCCGATAAAAATCAGCGCAATCACGACGCCGTTGCGGTTGAACGCCAGCTGTATGCCATGGGGCTCCAGCAGGCTGCCGATCCAGCCATTGCTGGCCAAGAGTGCGGTCAGCGAAATGCCGGCCACGGCGGTGGGCAGCGCAAACGGCAGGTCCACCAGGGCATCGATCACCTTCTTGCCAGGGAACGTGTAGCGCACCAGCACCCAGGCAATCAACAGGCCAAAGAAGGCATTGACCACGGCCGCAATAAACGACGCGCCAAAGGTCAGGCGGTAGGCGGCCATCACGCGCGGGCTACTAACGGCAAACACAAACTGCTCCCAGGTCAGCGTGAAGGTCTTGAACACCAGGGCCGAGAGCGGAATCAGCACGATCACGCTCAGATAGAACAGCGTGAACCCCAGCGTCAGCTTGAAGCCGGGCAGCACGCGGCGCGCGGTGCGCTTGGAGCCGCGCGTGAGCCCCGCGTCTGGCACGGTGATGGAAACAGCAGCAGACATTTACTTGACCGTGTACAGCTTGTCGGACTGTCCGCCGTCGTTGAAGTGCACCTTCTGGGCTTCGGCAAATGAGCTGAAGAACTCATCCACGGTGAACAGCTGGATGGGCTTGAAGGTGCTGGCGTATTTCTTCAGGATGGCCGGGTTGCTGGGACGAATCGCATGCTGGGCGGCAATCTCCTGCCCGGCATCGGAGTAGAGGAAGTTCAGGTAGGCCTTGGCCTGCTCGGCCGTGCCCTTCTTGGCCACGGTGCGCTCCACGACCGCGACCGGGTTCTCGGCCACGATGGAGGTACTGGGGTGAACCGCATCGACCTTGCCGGCGCCGAACTCCTTGTCCACCGACACCACTTCGGACTCGAACGTGATCAGCACGTCACCAATATTGCGTTGCAGGAAGATGGTGGTGGCGTCACGTCCACCCTTGGCCAGCACCGGCACGTTCTTGTACAGCTTGGCGACGAACTCCGCGGCCTGCGCGTCCGTGCCACCCTTCTTGCGCACCGAGCCCCAGGCTGCCAGATAGGCCATGCGGCCGTTGCCGCCGGTCTTGGGGTTGACCACGATGACCTGCACGCCGGGCTTGACCAGGTCGTCCCAGTCCTTGATGCCCTTGGGGTTGCCATTGCGGGTCAGGAACAGCATGGTTGAGCTGGTGGGCGCCGCGTTGTGCGGGAAGCGTTTGGTCCAGTCCTTGGCCACGATGCCGGAGCTGGCCAGAAACTCCACGTCGGTGGTGGTGTTCATGGTCACCACATCGGCGTCCAGACCGTCGTTCACGGCACGCGCCTGGGCGCTGGAGCCGGCGTGGCTCTGGTCGATCTTGATGTCCTTGCCAGTGGTCTTCTTGTAGTTGGCGATGAAGGCGGCGTTAATGTCCTTGTAGAACTCGCGCGCCACGTCGTACGACACATTCAGCAGTGTGGTGGTTTGTGCTGCTACAAAATTGCTAGCTGTTAGCGCAATAACGGCGAGGGCTAGACGGGTTTTTTGCTTAAAAGTCATTGGTGTAGTCATGGTGTGGTCTCCAAAGCGGGTTGTAGATGGGGTGCGGCGGCCACGGGTGCGACCCAGCCTTCGCCCACCAGGGATTGCAACAGCGCCAGGCCCAGCGGCCAGGCACCAAAGCCGGATTCGATGTTGATGTGCCCGGCGTTTTGCAGGCGCACGAATTCGCTGCCCCAGGCGCGTGCGTAGGCACCGGCCGTGCGCACCGGGCAATAGGGATCGTTGTTGCTGGCAACGATGATGCTGCGGTAGGGCAGGGCCTGGTAGGGCACGGGTGCGAAGTCGGCCAGCACGCCGCGCCGCTCGGGGTCGGCCGGGGCCACCAGCAGCGCGCCCTGGATGCGGGCTGCGGCCTCGGCGGGCAGGTGCGATGTGGCGATGCAGCCCAGGCTGTGCGCGGCAATCACCACCGGAGCGTCGGTCTCCAGAATCTGCCGTGCCAGCGAGCCGACCCAGGCCTGGCGGCTCGGGGCAATCCAGTCATCCTGCTGCGTGCGCCGCGCACCAGGCAGGCTGTCGGCCCACAGGCTTTGCCAGTGGCCAGGCCCGGAGTCGCGCCAACCGGGCACGATGATGATGGTGGGGGATATGCAGGACATGGGTGCTGACGAATCGGATGAAGGGCCATTGTCAGCAGCCACACTTAAAACACAAACTATTGTTTTCTTGTTTGTTTATGCTCAGATGTGAATATGAGGACCGAGCCTCAGCGTGGGGCCGGCGGCGCGCCAGCGTTGCAGCCAGGTCTCTGCCGCGTCCGGGCGGCCAAAGAAGTACCCCTGGTGCACCACGGTGCCGTGCTGGTTCAGGAAGTCGGCCTGCTCCTGGGTCTCCACCCCTTCGGCCACGACCTTCAGATGCATGTGCCCGGCCACCGCCAGAATCGATTCGATCAGCGCGGCATCGCTGGCATTGCTGGTCGCATCCTGTACAAAGGTCTTGTCGATCTTGATCTCGTGGATGGGGAGGCGCTTCAGGTAGGCCAACGAGGAATAGCCGGTACCAAAGTCGTCAATGGAGAACTGGATGCCCAGTGCGGCCAGCAGCTTCATCTTGGCGATCACGTCATCGATGTCGTCGATGACCAGGCTTTCGGTGAACTCCAGCGTCAGGCAGGATGGGTCGGCGCCCGTCATGGCCAACACTTCCTGCAGCCAGAGTGTGAAGGTGGCCTGGCGGAAATGCCGCGCACTGACGTTGACCGAGAGCATCAGCGCGCGCCCGGCACGCTGCTCCTGGGCCACCAGGCGGCAGGCCTCGGTCATCACCCAGACACCCAGTTCGACAATCAGGTCGGACTCCTCCGCAATCGCAATGAAGTTTGCAGGCGGCACCAGGCCGCGCTGGGGGTGCTGCCAGCGCACCAGCACCTCGGCGCCCACCCAGTGTCCGTCGGCGTCCACTTGCGGCTGCAGGTACAGCCGCAGTTCTCCGGCCCGGATGCCAAGGCGCAGTTCGCTGTCGATGACAAAACGCTCCTGCACCCGGGCGTCCATGCTGGCGTCAAAAAACGCGACGCGGGCGCCGCCCGCATCCTTGCTGCGGTGCATGGCCGTCTGGGCCCGCCGGAAGATCTCCTGCACCGAGTCGTCTTCCCCCTTGGGAAACAAGGTGATGCCCTGGCTGACGGTCAGGGACAGATCGGCATGGCCATCCACCGCGAACGGCAGTCGCAATGCTTCCTGCACCTTGTTCGCCACGGCCATGGCCCGGGGCGCTGCGGCCTCTGGGCTTGCGCCCAGGTTTTCGAGCAGGATGGCGAACTCGGCGGAGGCCACGCGTGCCAGGGTGTCGCCGTTGCGCAGCAATGCGGTGATGCGCGGGCTCAGGGATTTGAGCAGCTCGTCGCCCGCCACCGGGCCCCGCGCATCGTTGACATCCTTGAAGCGGTCCACGTTGATGACGATCAGCGCACGGCAGTCATTGCCGCGCCGCGCCGATGCCAGCACCAGCGCGATGCGGTCCATCAGCAGCGTGCGGTTGGGTAACCCGGTGAGCGGGTCGAAATGCGTGAGGCGCTGGATCTCGTCGCGGGCCTGGCGCATGGCCGTCAGATTCTTGGTGATCGCCACATAGTGCGAGATGTGGCCGTCGGCCTGGCGAATCGGCGCCACCACGGCAGACTCAACAATGACTTCACCGTTCTTGCGGCGGTTCAGAAACTCGCCCCGCCATGGCAAGCCCTGCCCCAGGTAGGACCACAGCTGCTCGAACACCGCCGGCTCCATCTGGCCCGAGGTCAGGAAGCTGGGGTTTTGCCCGATCGCCTCCTCGCGCGAATAGCCGCTGTTGATGACAAAGGCGTCGTTGACATATTCGATGCGCGGCTCCAGATTGGTGATGACCACATTCTCCGGGCTCTGCTCCACCGCCAGCGAGAGTTTGCGCAGCTCTGCCTCGTGCGCCTGCAGCGCACGCGTGCTGTCCTGGGCGCGCGTCAACTGCCGCAGGTAGCTTCGCCGAATCAACAAGGTGAGCGTCGCGGTCAGGCCCAGGACAATCAGCACAAAGACCAGCTTGATCCGCCCACCGCCGTCCACCACGGGCTGCGAGACGCTGACGGGGTTGTCCGCATAGAAATACAGCAGGGCCGCTGCCGTCAGGGCATAGAGCGCCTTGGTCGGTGCATCACCCAGCAGCCAGCCACAGACGACGAGGAGAACCGGGTAGTTCAGCAGATTGGGGGCATCCAGACCGCCATTTTTTGCCACCTGCACCGTGATGATGGCCCACATGCACCAGACCGCGAACTCCGATGCGTGGCGCTGGTGCCCCTGGCGCAACAGCAGCAGAGTGACGACCCCGATCAGGCTCACCACCAGATTGAGTCCAACCTGCAGGGGTGGTGCACCGCCGCTGGCACCCAGAGCGGCCGCCAGTAGCAAGCCCGCCGCCACCAGCACCCAGCCGATCAAACGCAGCACCCCGGCGATGAGGGCATCCTCGGGTGTGGGTAGCGAAACGAGATCTGGTGCAGGTGCAGTCAACAGAGCGGCCGTTCGTTAGGGAATGAACTGGAATGGTCATTCTATAGACGATGCACAAAAAACGCATGCTTCAGACTGCGGCCTTACTGACCCTGTTCACTGAAGGTGCGGCACAAGACCTCGAAACCATCTACGACTACATCGCCGAATGTGATTGCGTGGCCAATGCCAACCGCGTGCTGGACCATTTACTGAAGACCGTGGAAGGCCTGGCCCGGTTTCCAGAACGCGGCCTCTACCCGAAGGACCTGTTGACCCTGGGCATCAAGGAATACCGGCAAACGATGTTCAAGCCTTACCAGATGATTTACCGCGTGCATGGTGGTCAGGTGATCCTCTACCTGATTGCCGATGGGCGCATGGATATGCAGTCGGTGTTGGCAGGGCGGCTGTTGGGTGGGTAGGGCCTGCATTGGATCGAAAGAGGAAGAGCTGGGGTTGGGCAGTTAAGTTGATTACCTAAAACTCCAACAAGTCACGCCCGGCGATGATGGCGCCAGAGAAATGTTTGCGCACCCCATCTGTGTATTTGCTGAGGTCAGTTTCCCCATCCAGGCCAGGCGCGTAGTGCGTGAGAACGACTGACTTCACGTTGGCCTTCTGTGCCAATTGGCCGATCTGCTCCGGGGTAATGTGCTGCTTCTCCATGTGCATGCGCACGGCCTTGAGCGCCAGCGGCGGCAGGCGCGTGGTCGCTGCGATTTCCTTCATGGATGCGTCCAGATCATTGACCTCGCAGACCAGCACATCGGCACCCGTGGCCAGTGTGGCAAGTGCATCGCTGGGGCCGGTATCGCCACAAAAAACAATCGAACGCCCCGGCGTATCAAAGCGGTACGAGTAGGATTTGTCCGCGCTTGCCGTAGCGTTGGTGCTGGCGCCGACGTAGTGGGAATTCTCGACTGCCGTCACCACAATACGATCGTCACGAAAGACCTCACCGGGAGCCGTGATGTCATGCCCCTCAAAGCGCCCCGCCACAGGCGCCATGGGCACACCGGCGCGAAAAATCCGCTCTGATACCGCTAGAAAACCTTGTGCCGCCTGTACCAGCGCCGAGGTGGATGCCGGGCCGTAAAAGCGCATGGGGGCCACGCTCTTGTCGTTGCGCTTGTTGTCTTCAATCCAGGCGAAGGACATGAGCGCGCCCATGTCGGCGTTATGGTCGATGTGGTGGTGCGTGATGAACACGTTTCGAACGTCTGACAGCACAAAGCCGGCATGCGCCAGTTGCCGCGAAACACCATTGCCCGCATCAATCAGGTAAGGCCTGCCACCCACAACCAGAAGGTTTGCCGGTTGCGAGCGGTCCTTGCGCGGTATCGGTCCAGCACCTGTGCCTAACAACACCAGTCGGGTAGACGGCGTAGCACTCGCAGCGGGCGCGTCGGAAATAGCTTGCGCAGATGCGGCCCCAAACCCGGCAAGCAGCAGCGCAGAACACAAGACAAGTGGCGAGAGGGCCACGCGTTGAATAGACCGCATACACATCCTTCCGGAACAAAAGAAAGCGATTCTGTTGTGGTCGCAAATGCGCGGCTATCGGAATTCCGAATTGTGTGGATGAGCGGTACCGCGTTGCGGGAATTTCAAAACTTTTTTTCCAGGGTTTGGTCTTTTGCGGAATTCTGATATCGCAAAGTTTTCGCCAATCAGACACTGCGCTCCGTTCGATGAATACCACCGCATTGGAGACTTTGTATGACACGCTTGATTGATCTGACACAAACCCTGGACCCCGCCAACCGCGACAGACTACCGCCGCCTCTCGCTGCGGCTGCGATGGTGGTGGCACCCAAGATTGACTACCAGCACCCAAGAGAAAAGGGTGCTGACGAGTTCTGCAAATACCTGGGTTGCACCCATGATGATTTGCCCGATGGTGAGGGGTGGGGGTCCGAGATTTTGAGCGACATGTCTTCCCACTGCGGCACCCATGTGGATGCTCCGCTGCACAGCGCGTCGCGGATTGCAGGTGCCCCTGCACGCACCATCACCGATATCGATCTGAGTGAGCTCTACCGTCCCGGTCTGGTGCTCGATGTGCGCCCGTGGGTCAAGGCGGGCGAAGAGATCACGATCACCATGCTGGATGCAGCCATGGCCGCCACGGGCACGTCTATCAAGCCGGGCGACGCGGTGTTGATCCGGACAGGGCAGGAGCGCTTCACGATGGACGACGCCGGTTACTACCAGCAGCCAGGCATGAGCCGCGCCAGCACGCTGCACCTGACCAGCCAGGGCGCCACGATTTTGGGTACCGACGCCGTGGGCTGGGACCTCCCCTTTGGTCTGATGGCCCGCAAATACCAGGAGACCAAAGACAAGGCTGTGCTGTGGGATGGCCACAAGGCCATCGTCGATCGTGAAGCATTCATCGTGCAACAGATGACCAACCTGGGCGCGCTGCCACTGAGCGGCTTCATGGTGGGCTTCTTTCCAATCAAGCTGGCCCATTGCAGCGCTGCGCCAGCCCGTGTCGTGGCCTTTGTTGACTGAGCAGACACGCAGCCTCAAGCCCCATTGATCCCGAAAAGAGACGGCGCATTCAGCGCACACACCTAAACACAACAGGAGACTGACAATGACATACCAACCACCCGCACGCGGCTGCTCCGGCAAGACCGGCGGCTTCCCGCTCTCTGCACTTGCCTGCGCCACGATGGCACTTTGCAGTATCAGTGCTGCACCGGCCCACGCGTTTGAAATTGACACCGGCAATCCGAACGCCGTATTGCGTTGGGACAACACGGTGCGCTACAACTACGGCGTGCGCATGAAGGAGCGCGACGCAGCACTCATCGGCAACCCAGCCAGTGATGACGGGAACCGAAATTTCGCCAAAGGCCAGGCGGTCACCAACCGCGTGGATTTGCTCAGTGAAATGGATCTTGTCGTTGACAAGAAATATGGTTTCCGCGTGAGCGGTACCGCATGGACGGACGGGGCCTACAGCAACCTGGCCAAAGATGCCAACAACGCCGCGTTTTACAACAGCGTCGGTGGACCGAACTCTCTTTCAGACTACAGCCGCCGTTTCGCTTCTGGTCCGTCCGGCGAAGTCTTGGACGCATTTGTGTTCGCCAGCCTTGATGCCGGTGACATTCCGGTTTCTGCGCGCCTGGGGCGCCACACTTCGTTCTGGGGTGAGGGCATGCTGTTGGGTGGCGCCGTCCACGGCGTGTCGTACGGCCAATTTGCGTTGGACATCTGGAAGTCCGCAGCCAACCCGGGCACGGAAGCCAAGGAGCTCTATCGCCCGCGCAACGGGCTAACCATCCAACTCCAGCCGACCACCGAACTGTCTATCGCAGCCCAGACTTTTTTTGACTGGGAGCCCGCGCGCACTGCCGAGTCCGGCACTTATCTGGCGGGCATTGACGCATCCTTGTTTGGCGGCCAGTCTTTCAAAACCAGTGCTGCGCCTGGCCCGGGCCAAGGCCAGATGATCACGCCCAACAAGACCGGCGATTGGGGCCTTTCGGCGCGCTGGTCACCCGAGTGGCTTGACGGCACGATGGGTTTTTACGCGCGACGGACCGCTGACATCGCTAACCAGGCCTGGCTGGCACTGGAGCCCGGCACGGTGGTTCCCAAGTACCACTTCAGCTTCGCACGGGACATCGGCATCTATGGCGTGTCGCTGAACAAAGTGGTGAGCGGTATCAGTGTCGGCGCTGAAATCAGCGCCCGCAAGAACATGCCGTTGGTCAGTCAGAACGCGATTGCCACCACCTTGCCTGGCGGACCCATCGTCGCCAGCAAGGCGCTGTGGGCCCTGGCCGACAACGGTGATGTGGCAGGTGCCCGTGGCGAAACCGCCCACCTGGTCGTCAATATGACCGGCATCCTGCCACGCAACGCCCTGTTTGACATTGCCTCCGTCGTGGGCGAGTTCACCTGGAACCGCGTCCTGAGCGTAACGTCCGATCCGTATAACCTGTTCAAGGGAACAGATGCCTACGCGGCCGCCAAAACTGCGGGTGCGGCCAATATCGATGCGGTCACCCGTGACGCCTCAACCCTGGGCCTGGTGTTCACACCCACCTGGCTGGCTGCCTTGCCTGAGACGGATATCTCGATGCCCATCAGCTACAACGTGGGCCTGAACGGACAGTCTGGCGTCACCAGTGGCGGCTCGGTCAACTCCGGAACCTGGTCGATAGGCGTAGCGGCGGACTACAAATCCAAATACAACTTCGCGCTGCGCTACATCTCGGCCTTTGGTCCGTACTCCACCGCAACGGTGGGCCTGCCCGGCGCAGCCGCGGTAGCACCTGGATACGCCGCTATCTCCGACCGCGACATGCTGGTCTTCACGTTCAAAACCACTTTCTGATCACTCCAAAACCAAAGAGGCACATTCATGTCGAATCACAAACTTTTCTGGACCTTCTCGGCTTTGGCGCTGGCAGCCACGTCCGCCCTGGCAGCCGTCTCAGCGAACGAAGCCAAGAAACTGGGAACCACGTTGACTCCTGTGGGCGCTGAAGTGGCAGGCAATGCCGACAAAAGCATCCCCGCCTACACCGGCGGGCTGACCAGCGCTCCCGCAGGGTTCCAGAAGGGATCGGGCCTGCGCCCAGACCCCTTTGCCAGCGAGAAGCCGCTGTACTCGATTACCGGCGCCAACGCAGCGCAGTACGAGGGCAAGCTCAGCGCGGGTACCCGTGAGCTGCTCAAGCGTTACCCCACCATGCGTGTGGACGTATTCCCCACGCAGCGCACCGCTGCTTTCCCGAAATACGTGCTGGACAACACGGTGAAGAACGCCGTGTCGGTGAAAACAACCGAAGATGGTCTGGGCGTGGATGGCACGTACGCCGGCATTCCTTTCCCCATTCCCAAGACCGGCAACGAGGCCATGTGGAACCATCTGCTGCGCTACGCGGGCCAGGCGTGGCACGCCAAATACGACTCGATCAATGTCAATACATCCGGCAGTGCCGTGCTGGCGACCTCTGGCGAGATGACAGTGGAGTACCCCTTCTACGATGCCAAACGCACGGGCGCTTCGGGCGACAAAGACATATACATCCGCACCAAGGTTGCGTACACCGCGCCCGCCCGCCGCGCCGGGGAAGCACTGCTGATTCAGGACTACATCAACCCGCTGCAGAATGCGCGCAAGGGCTGGCAGTACCTGCCCGGCCAGCGTCGCGTAAAGATGTCTCCCGACCTGTCCTACGACACGCCCAACCCTGCTACCGCAGGCACCTCCACTTTTGACGACGGCTTTGTCTTCAACGGTGCCCTGGACCGTTTTGAATGGAAGTTGGTCGGCAAGAAGGAGGTGCTGGTGCCGTACAACGCGTACAAGCTGTCTTATGCCAAAGACCCCTATGCGGTCACCACACCAAACCACATCAACCCCGACTACCTGCGCTGGGAATTGCACCGCGTCTGGGTCGTGGAAGGAAAGCTGAAAGAAGGCAAGCGCCATATCTACGCCAAGCGGACGATCTACCTGGATGAGGACACCTGGTTTGCGCTGGCGTCTGACCAGTACGACGCCCGTGGTCAGTTGTACCGTGCAGGCTTCACGGCCTTTACTCCTGCGTATGAACAGCCCGCGCCAGCAGCCACGGCGCAGTTCTTCTATGACTTCGCCACCGGAAGCTACAACGTCATTGGTCTGTTGGGTGCCTACCCGGACGGTGTGAAGTACATCAACGCATTGCCTGAGAAGCAATGGACGCCCGATGCACTGGCCGGCGCCGGTGTTCGCTAAGCCACGGACCTGATGCGCAGAACTGCTATGGCTATCCCATTTATTGCATGCGCACTGGCCGCAGCCATGGCGCTGATGGCGTCGGCCAGCCACGCGGATCCTTTGCAACGCCCAGCGCGCAACAGTGCCCTGGCTTCCCAGCGCCTGGTGACTGCCTTGGCGGCCATCGGGCCACAGCAGCTGATTGCGGTGGGCCAGCGTGGCCACGTGCTGCTGTCCAGCGATGCGGGTACCAGCTGGACCCAGAGCATGCTCCCGTTGAGTTCGGACCTGAGCGCCGTGCAATTTCTGGATGCGCAACACGGATACGCCGTAGGCCATGACGGCGTGGTTCTGGGCAGCACGGACGGTGGTCAGCATTGGACCAAGCTGCTCGACGGCAAGGCGGCCAATGCACTGGCACTGGAGCAGCTTCAGCAGTCCCCCGGCAGCCCGGAACGCGAACGCCTGCTCAGCGAGGCGCAGCGCAATGTGGAGTCAGGTCCGGACAAGCCGTTTCTGGACCTGCATTTCACCAGCTTGCAAGAGGGCTTTGTGGTCGGCGCCTACAACCTGATCTTCCAGACCCGCGATGGCGGCAAGAGCTGGCAGAGCTGGTATGACCGCAGTGACAACAGCGACAAGCTCTTCAATCTGTACGGCATCCGCGCGCACAGGGGGCAGTTGTTCGTCGTTGGCGAAGCAGGGCTGGTGATGCGACTTGACGCAGCCAGGCAGCGCTTTGTGCGTAGTGCCACCGGTTACAGCGGCAGCTTCTTCGGCCTGCTGGACACGGGTGACGCGCTGATTGCCTATGGCATGCGCGGCAACGCCGTGGTCAGCCGTGACGGTGGCAACCACTGGGAGCCGTTGGCCAGCGGGTTACAGGCCAGCATCACGGCCTCTGCCAAGGGTGCAGACGGCAGCCTGTGGCTGGCCGATCAAATGGGCCACGTCAGCGTCAGCCGTGACGGTGGCCAGCGCTTTGCACCGGTCAAGCTGGCACTGAACATGCCGCTGGCGGCCATCCAGGTGACACCCACCACATTGGTACTGGCCGGCGCGCGCGGTGTGCGCAGCGTGTCACTGCCTAAGGAATAGACCATGGCACTGACTTCTGCTTCTACTGAAATGCCGGTGGTTCGTGAACTGGCCGATTTTTCGGCCCAGTCCGGCAATCTGCTTGAACGTCTGGTCTTTAACCACCGCCGTTGGGTGATGCTGACCTGCCTGCTGATCACGCTGATGCTGGGCTTCATGGCCACGCGCGTGCAGGTCAATGCCAGCTTCGAGAAGATGATCCCGACCGGGCACCCCTATATCCAGAATTTCCTGGAACACCGCAAGGACCTTCGCGGCATGGGCAACAGCCTGCGCATTGTGGTGGAAAACACGCAAGGCGATGTGTTTGATGCGCGCTTCCTGGAAGCCTTCAAGCAAATCAACGACGAGCTGTTTCTCATGCCTGGTGTGGACCGCGCCTGGATGAAATCACTGTGGACACCGGCCGTGCGTTGGACTGAAGTGA
>Ga0208636_100112_pt1 | contig 28205 bp, 17 predicted proteins | sample LakWasM103_HOW12_2_FD_183921 | JGI IMG/M metagenome (GOLD analysis project Ga0208636, IMG submission 183921) | Freshwater sediment methanotrophic microbial communities from Lake Washington under simulated oxygen tension - Sediment Metagenome... | ecosystem: Environmental > Aquatic > Freshwater >... | reverse complement strand
ATCTATGTGGGTATCAACACGGTCATCTCCCTGACCGTGGCCCTGCCGGCCGCCTATGCGTTTTCGCGCTACAGCTTTCTGGGCGACAAACATGTATTTTTCTGGCTGCTGACCAACCGCATGACGCCCCCCGCGGTGTTTCTGCTGCCGTTCTTTCAGCTTTACACCTCGGTCGGGCTGATGGACACCCACATTGCGGTGGCGCTGGTGCACCTGCTGTTCAACGTGCCGCTGGCGGTATGGATACTGGAAGGCTTCATGAGCGGCATCCCGCGTGAGATTGACGAGACTGCCTACATCGACGGCTACTCTTTCCCGCGCTTCTTCATCCGTATCTTCATCCCGCTGATCAAGGCCGGTGTAGGCGTGGCTGCGTTCTTCTGCTTCATGTTCAGTTGGGTCGAGCTGCTGCTGGCCCGCACGCTGACCAGCGTGAATGCCAAACCGATTGCCGCGACCATGACCCGCACGGTGTCGGCCTCGGGCATGGACTGGGCCACGCTGGCCGCGGCGGGAGTGTTGACCATCGTGCCGGGTGCCATCGTCATCTGGTTTGTTCGCAACTACATCGCGAAGGGTTTCGCGATGGGCCGAGTTTGAGAGGAGCGCACGATGTTTGATTGGATGGCCTGGACCACGCCGGTCGCCGTATTTTTCTGCTGCATTCTGGTGATGCTGGTGGGCATGACCGTGTGGGAGATCAAATCGCCCACGCTGTCACGCAAGGGTTTTCTGCCCATGGAGACCACCCGGGGTGACCGCCTGTTTGTCGGGCTGCTGAGCGCGGCGTATGTGAATCTGGCATTTGTCGGCATCAGCGGGCGCCTGACCGAGTGGATGGGGCTGGAATCCGAGCCTTCGATCTGGATCAGTTTTGTGCTTTCCATGGCCCTGCTGGGACTGGTGATGCGCAAGGGCTGACCCCTACAAGTTTCAAGGTTCGGCTTATATCCCCTGGGGCCGCGCCATTCTTCCAAAACAGGGGCTCATCAGACCGAGGAGATTGACGATGAAATTGAAGTATTCCGTATTGGCTGTCGCCATGGCTTGCGCCGTGGGTAGCCAGGCCTGGGCCGACGAAGCGGCGGCCAAGAAGTGGATTGATAGCGAGTTTCAGCCATCCACCTTGAGCAAGGCACAACAAGCCGCTGAGATGAAGTGGTTTATTGACGCCGCCAAAAAGCTGCAAGACAAGGGCGTGAAGGAAATTTCGGTGGTGTCGGAGACAATTACGACCCACGAGTACGAATCCAAGACATTGGCCAAGGCCTTTGAAGAAATCACCGGTATCAAGGTCAAGCACGACCTGATCGGTGAAGGTGATGTGGTCGAAAAACTGCAGACTTCCATGCAATCCGGCAAGTCCATTTATGACGGCTGGATCACGGATTCCGACCTGATTGGTACCCACTACCGCTACGGCAAGATCATGAACCTGACCGATTACATGGCAGGTTCCGGCAAAGAGTGGACCAACCCGGGTCTGGATCTCAAGGATTTCATCGGCACCAGCTTCACCACCGGCCCGGACAAAAAGCTGTACCAGCTGCCTGACCAACAATTTGCCAACCTGTACTGGTTCCGCGCGGATTTGTTCGAGAAGCCCGAACTCAAAGCCAAGTTCAAGGCCAAGTATGGCTACGACCTTGGCGTGCCCCTGAACTGGAGCGCCTATGAAGACATCGCCGCCTTCTTCAGCGAAGACGTGAAGACCATCGACGGCAAGCCGATTTATGGCCACATGGACTACGGCAAGAAAGATCCATCGCTGGGCTGGCGCTTCACCGACGCCTGGTTGTCCATGGCCGGTACGGCTGACGTGGGCATTCCCAACGGCAAGCCTGTGGACGAGTGGGGCATCCGCGCCTCGGCCGATGGCTGCACACCGCAAGGTGCCTCCGTGTCCCGTGGTGGGGCGACCAATTCACCCGCTGCCGTGTACGCGCTGACCAAGTACATCGACTGGATGAAGAAGTACTCGCCCAAGGAAGCCATCGGCATGACCTTTGGCGAAGCCGGCCCTGTGCCTGCGCAAGGTCAGATCGCCCAGCAGATCTTCTGGTACACCGCTTTCACTGCCGACATGATCAAGCCCGGCCTGCCCGTGGTAAACGCCGATGGCACGCCCAAGTGGCGCATGGCCCCTGGTCCCAACGGCCCGTACTGGAAGCAAGGCATGCAGAACGGCTACCAGGACGTGGGGTCGTGGACCTTCTTCAAGGACCATGACGCCAACAAGGTTGCGGCTGCCTGGTTGTACGCCCAGTTCGTGACTGCCAAGACCACGTCGCTGAAGAAGACCACTGTAGGCCTGACGCCTATCCGCGAGTCCGACATCCAGTCCAAGGCCATGACTGACATGGCACCCAAGTTGGGTGGCCTGGTGGAGTTCTACCGCAGTCCTGCGCGCGTGGCATGGACCCCCACCGGCACCAACGTGCCCGACTACCCTAAGCTGGCCCAGCTGTGGTGGAAAAACGTGGCCGTGGCAGTGACAGGTGAGAAGACCCCTCAAGCCGCCATGGACAACTTGGCCGAAGAGATGGACGCCGTGATGGGCCGCTTGGAGCGCTCCGGCATGGCCGTGTGCCCACCTAAGCTCAATGCCAAGAGCAGCCCTGACAAGTGGCTGAGCGATAAGGGTGCACCTTGGAAGAAGCTGGCCAACGAAAAGCCAAAGGGCGAAACCATTGCCTATGACACGCTGCTCAACGCGTGGAAGAACGGCAAAGTGCGTTAATTGCCTGTTGGGCTAGCGCAATGCTCCAAAGATCGGCCGTGTGAGCGCATCTGCCGCACGGCCCTTTTTTCTAACCTCACTTCCATGGCCACCACGATGCAGCCCCAACTCACACGGCGCGATAAACTGATCTTCCGACTGGCGCAAGATCAGGTATACGACATCGCCATTGTGGGCGGCGGTGCGACGGGACTGGGGCTGGCATTGGATGCTGCTGCACGCGGATTCTCGGTTGTATTGGTCGAATCACACGACTTCGCCAAAGGCACGTCCTCGCGGGCTACCAAGCTGGTGCATGGAGGCGTGCGCTATCTGGCGCAGGGCAATATTTCTTTGGTGCGCGAAGCGCTATACGAACGCACCACCCTGTTGAACAATGCACCCCATCTGGCGCAGCCCTTGCCATTCGTCATGCCGTCCTACCAGTGGTGGGAAACCCCGTTTTATGGCATTGGCCTCAAGATGTACGACGCACTTGCGGGCAGTGCAGGCCTGGGGAAGACCGAATTCCTGAACAGAGACGAAACCTTGGCCCTGTTGCCCGAAGTGCAGGTGCAGGGCCTCAAGGGCGGCGTCAAGTACTGGGACGGGCAATTCAATGATGCCCGCCTGGCGCTGGCCCTGGCTCGCACCGCCATGTCTCGCGGTGCGTTGCTGGTCAACTATTGCCGCGCTGACGAACTCCTGTATGAGGAGGGAAAGATATCAGGACTGGTTTGCGAAGACACGCAGACCGGAAAACGCTACCCCATCCGGTCCCGTTGTGTTGTCAATGCCGCGGGTGTATGGGTGGACGAGCTGCGCCAGAAGGATGGAATGGCCAGCGGCGCCAACGCGACACGACCCACCAGGCCCATGGTCGCACCGAGCCAGGGCGTGCACATTGTCGTGGACCGGGAATTTTTGGGGGGTGATGTCGCGCTGATGGTGCCAAAGACCGCCGATGGGCGTGTCCTCTTCGCGGTGCCGTGGCTTGGCAAGGTGATTCTGGGTACTACCGACACGCCGCGCCATGACCTGGCACGTGAGCCTCTGCCTTTCAAAGAAGAGGTCGATTTCATACTGAATGAATCGGCGCGATATCTGCGGCGTGCGCCGACCCGCGCTGACGTCAAAAGCGTCTGGGTGGGACTGCGTCCACTGGTCAAGCCACAAGACGATGATGGGGACAACACCAAAGGCATCAGCCGGGAGCACACCGTGCTGGTAAGTCGCAGCGGCCTGGTCACGGTGACGGGCGGGAAATGGACCACCTACCGCGCGATGGCAGAGGATGTTCTGGACGCCTGCGCGGCGAAGTCCCTTCTGGAACATCGCCAAAAGGGGGTGACCACCCATTTGAAGCTGGTAGGCGCTGGTATGGCCGATGCGCACCCACGTTCCATCTGTTTGCCTCCCGGTATGCACTCTTACGGAGATGAGCAGGCGGCGGTGTTAAGCATGCCGGGAGCGCACACTACTTTGTGTGACGGACTGACCGAAGGCATGGTGCGATTTGCCGCCCGGTATGAGTACGCCCTCAAGGTGGAAGACGTCCTGGCGCGCCGCTCCAGACTTTTGTTTCTGGACGCACGGTTGGCCGGTTCACTGGCAGAGCAGGTCGGCGAAATCCTGTTGCAGGAAACCGGGCTTGACCCTGAGGTCCACGCATTCGTGGAGTTGTCCCGGCACTACTTGTTCCTGCCGACGTAGCGAACCTTTTTTGTTGACTTGCATCAAGTTATGGGCTATTTTGGGGGCGTAGCTCAGGCGTTTGGCGCAAGATACAGCCTTTGCCGTTCGGTGCCTTTAGGTCACCAGTGTTAAAGGCTTCTACGGATTCGCACACATGAATAACCTCAAAATCTCCACCCGACTGCTCCTGCTCCTGAGCGTCTTCTCGGTGCTTCTGGTGTGCATCGGGGGGCTGGGCCTGATGGGCATCGTGAAGACCAATGCGGCGATGCACAGTGTGTATGAGGACCGCACCTTGCCCATGGGCAATTTGTCCGACATCCAGCGGATGTTCATGCTCAACCGGCAACTCATTTCTGACTCGCTGCTTGATCCGACGGTGGAGACCTACGACCGCAATAGCGCCAGTATTGAGGCCAATATTGCAGAGATTGGCAAGCAGTGGGATGCCTACATGGCGGCTGACCTGTCTGCCGAAGAGAGGGGCCTGGCCAAGGTGTTTCTCGAGACCCGCACCGCCTATGTGCAAAAGGGGCTTCGGCCCGCCATTGCAGCGCTCAAGGCCAATGACTGGGCCGAAACCTCGCGCATCAGTGTCGAGGTGGTGGGCCCTCTGTACAACAAGCTGCGCACCGACATGGCACCGCTGATGAAGCTGCAGGTTGCCGAGGCCAAGAAAGAATACGACGGCGCCGTCGCCCGCTTTGAGACCATTCGCCTGGTGTCAATTTTCTCCATCGTCGTCGGCCTGGTCGTGGCGTGGCTGTTCGGACTGGCGCTGATTCGCAATCTGTCCAAATCCCTCGGCAGCGCAGTGGACGTGGCACATGGTGTGGCGCAGGGCGACCTGACGCAAAACATCCAGAGCGAAGGCAAGGACGAAGTGGCCCAGTTGATGACGGCATTGGCGGCCATGACCCAGTCTCTGGTCAAGGTAGTCTCCAGTGTGCGCCAGGGCTCCGAGGGCGTGGCCACGGCCAGCGCCGAGATCGCCCAGGGCAACAACGACCTGTCGGCCCGCACCGAACAACAGGCCAGTGCGTTGGAACAAACGGCAGCGTCCATGGAAGAGCTCAGCTCCACGGTCAAACAGAACGCGGACAGCGCCCGCACGGCGAACCAGCTTGCCGTGAACGCTTCCAGCGTTGCGGTCCAAGGCGGCGACGTGGTGGGCCAGGTGGTCGAGACCATGCGTGATATCAATACCTCGTCACGCAAGATATCCGACATCATCCAGGTGATCGACGGCATCGCCTTCCAGACCAATATCCTCGCCTTGAATGCGGCGGTTGAAGCGGCCCGTGCGGGCGAACAAGGCCGCGGCTTTGCGGTGGTGGCCAGCGAAGTACGTTCTTTGGCGGGTCGCTCCGCGGAGGCCGCCAAGGAAATCAAGACACTGATCAATGCCAGTGTCGAAAAGGTCGAACACGGAACCACGCTGGTCGACCAGGCAGGTGCCACCATGACCGAGGTGGTGACCAGCATCCAGAGGGTGACCGACATCATGGGCGAGATCAGCGCCGCCAGCAATGAGCAGGCTTTGGGTGTGGCCCAGGTCGGCGCGGCAGTCACGCAAATGGACCAGACCACCCAACAGAATGCTGCCCTGGTCGAAGAGATGGCCGCAGCGGCCGGCAGCCTCAAGAGTCAGGCGCAGGAACTGGTGCAGACCGTGGCGGTGTTCAAGCTGTCCGGCCACGCGACGCAAAATCGCCAGGCACCGCGCATGGCGCGCACAGCAGCACCGACGCAGAGAGTGGCGCCAAGAGTGGCCCCGGCAGCGGTGCAGCCTCCCAAGGCATTGAAGCCAAACGCGGCGCCGACACCGGCCAAGCGCCTTGCGCCGCCGGCCAAACCCGCAGGCAGTGCGGCCGCCACATCCGACGACGACTGGGAAACCTTCTGACGGTCAGTTGCGTGCGTGGCTGATCTGCAGGCTGTCCACGCCTTCGACCTCACGCAATTTGCGCGACAGTTCAAACAGGGAGTTCGGCTCGGGGCGGCTCTTCAGCGCCACCATCACAAAGTTCCACTGCGTGGCGTGCTGGCTGGCGGAAATGCTGAGCGAGCCCTCTGCCACCATATAGCCCCATTCAAGGATGGTGCGTTTCAGTTCAACTTCCTTGGGCTCGACGCCCGGCAGGAAACCCATGACGACACCCATGGCGCGTCGCGATGGCAGGCGCACCTCCAGCTTGGGAACCCACATCATCAATACCAGCAGCAACAGGGTCAGCAGGATCGCGGCGCCGAAAAAGCCGACACCCACCAGCACGCCAATGGCGCTCGATGCCCAGATGGACGCCGCCGTGGTTAGGCCGCTGATGTTGAGGCCCTCCTTCATGATGACCCCGGCGCCCAGGAAGCCGACGCCCGTCACAATGCCCTGAATCACCCGTGATGGGTCGATCGGTAGCGCCGAGGGGCTGCTGCCACCCCACCAAAAACCGGGGTAGCCGCAGAACACAGTCAAGGCGGCAGATGCCATGCAGACAATGCCATAGGTGCGCATGCCGGCTGCACGCCCATGGTAGGTGCGCTCATAGCCCAGCAGCAGGCCCAGTGCCAACGCGCCGGCCAGGTTGAAGAACACCAGCAGGTTGACTTCGACCATGGGCTGGGACCAAAAAGACGCGAGGTAAGACGGGTTCAGCGAAATCATCGCATTGCTCCAGGTAAGTAGCTATCAATAGTAGAGCAAAAGCGTGGGCTTGCGGAACTTCATGTAGACGCCGGCGCGCACTACACTTGCCGTTGAATCTTTGCCCGAACGCTTGCCTGATCAGGACTCCAGACATGATGCAGCCTTCCCGGCCCGTGGTACTCGTTGTGGATGACGGACCCAAGAACATCAAACTGATGGAAGGCATTCTGGTGCCTGCTGGCTATAGCGTCATTTCGGCTGACAACGGCGTGATGGCCCTGCAAATGGCACAGTCCGCAATGCCGGACCTGATTCTGCTCGATGTCATGATGCCCGGAATGGATGGTTTTGCGGTGTGCCAGCAACTCAAAGACAACGAAAAGACCCGCCATCTTCCAGTCATCTTTGTCACGGCCCGCGACGATATGGAAGCCGAAACGCGGTGCTTTGCGCTTGGCGCGGTGGATTTCATCGCCAAGCCGGTGAACATGCCGGTGGTACTGGCCCGCGTCAAAATGCACCTGGCGATGGAGCGTCAGCGCCGCGGCTTGGAGGGAATGTTTGAGGATGTGATCGAGTTCGCACCGGATGCCTTCGTGCTTTGCGACAACCAAGGTATGGTTCGTCGCATCAATCGCCGGGCCGAGCAGTTGTTTGGCTACAGCCGCCAAGACCTGGTTGGGCGCTCGGTTGCCGTGCTGATGCCGCTGCGTTTGACCACAGGCTCCAGCCTGGTCTGTCTGCGCCGTGACGGCAGCGAATTCCCTGCCGACATCAATGTGAGCCCCCTGGAGACGCACCAGGGAAGCCTGGTGATGGCCGTCGTGCGGGATGTGACCGATCGCCAGAAGGCGGAGCGGTCACTGGCTGACTCGCGCACGCAGCTGCGCCAGCTGGTGACACAGAACGAGGCGGTGCGCGAAATGGAGCGCAAACACCTTGCCCGCGAAGTCCACGATGAACTCGGGCAGTTGCTCACCGGGTTGCGTATGGAAATGTCCCTTCTGGAGATGCGCTTTGGCGCCCAAAATCCTGGGCTGGCTGACAAGGTTCAGGGCATGAAATCTCTGCTGGACCGTGCGATTCAGGGGGTGCGCCATGTGGTCACCAACTTGCGGCCCACTGCGCTGGACATGGGCCTGATTGCAGCGCTGCAAAGCGTTTGCACGGAGTTTACGCAGCGCACCGGCATTGCCTGTGTGTTCCACACCGTTGAGCAGGTGGTTGATCTGGACGAGGCACGTGCCGTGGTGGTGTTTCGCATCGTGCAGGAGTCGCTCACCAATGTCGCCCGCCATGCTTGCGCGAGCCATGTCAGCGTGACGCTGGGGCGCGTCGGCAACGCGCTTGGTGTGGAAGTTCGAGATGACGGTCGGGGATTTGCTCCAGATGTAGCCGCCGCAGTCACATCCTTTGGGTTGCTGGGCATGCGTGAACGCGCGCACGGCTTGGGGGGGCGCATCGACATCATCAGTTCCCCTGGAAAAGGCGCGGTGGTAGGACTGACCATTCCGTTTGACACTACGGCTGGACGGAGCGAACCATGATCAAGCTGCTGATTGCCGAAGACCATGCCATCGTGCGCAACGGCCTGAAGAAGATCTTTATGCACATGCCAGAAATCGTCGTCGCAGGCGAGGCGGTCAACGGCGCCGAGGTCCTGGAGCGCTTGCAGCAGGACACCTTTGACGTTCTGCTGACCGACCTCAACATGCCCGGTATCAGTGGGGCCGAGTTGATTGTGCGGGTGAAGGCCCGGCATCCCGACTTGCCCATTCTGGTGTTGAGCATGCACAACGAGCCGCACGTGGTGGCAGGTGTGCTGAAGGCCGGTGCAGACGGCTACATCACCAAGGACTGCGAGCCCGATGTTCTGTTGACAGCCATTCGCAAGGTGGCGGCCCACGAGCGGTATGTGGCCCCTGATTTGGCCGAGAGAATGGTGTTTGCTGCTCACCTTGGTGCCGGGGCTCCAGCGCAGACCCCGCTATCGCAACGCGAATTGCAGGTGTTGCGGCTGCTCACTGCGGGGCACAGTGTCAATGCGATTGCCATGCAGCTCCACATCAGCAACAAGACCGTCAGCACCCACAAGATGCGCTTGATGGAAAAGCTCAACCTCTCCAGCATGGCAGCGTTGATGCAGTACGCCATGCAGCACGGCCTTTTTGATTCGGATGCTACTGAATAGATAGCAGGATATTCAATATTCACGAGGGCTAGAGGTCAATTTGCCTGTGAACCCCCAGCGCTAAAGAGCTGCCTCCCAGCCTTGCGGGGTGATCCTTTGTCAGGATTTCCTGACAGCACGAATCAGCAACGCCCTATGGCGCCGAGCGCGCCAACTGTGCACCATCTTCCCAGGCACACGACCGGACCGGATTGCGTGGGCCGTAAATGGGGAAGCCTATGAACCATCTGTTATCAAGCGACAGCCCTGCGGCCATGCCACCGGCCTCCACCATTGACCCAGGTTTGACCAGCATCCGCGAATTCCTGGCCTTCAAGCTCGCAGACGAGGAATACGGCATCGACATCCTGCGCGTGCAGGAAATCCGCTCGTTTGAACGCCCCACCCGCATGGCCAACGCCCCGGCGTACATCCTGGGTGTGGTCAACCTTCGCGGCGTCATCGTGCCGATTGTGGACATGCGCATCAAGTTCAACCTGAGTCAGATCAGCTATGACACGTTCACGGTGGTGATCGTGCTCAACATTGGAAAGCAGGTGGTGGGCATGGTGGTCGATGGCGTATCGGATGTGATCAGCTTGACGCCCGACCAGTTGCGCCCGGTGCCCGACTTCTCATCGGCCATCGCAAGCGACCACGTCATGGCCATTGGCTCGCTGGAAAACCGCATGCTGATCCTGCTGGATATCGAAAAGCTCATGTCCAGCGCCGACATGGGGCTCATTTCTGCAACTGTTCAATAAACCACTCAAGGAGAAAACGAGATGAATAGTATGACGGTGCGCGCCAAACTGGCATGGGCATTTGGTGGTCTTTCGTTCATGGTTTTGCTGATTGCAGGACTTGCGGTGAAAACGCTTGGGGATGCGAACGAACGGTTCGAGGGCTATGTCAATGGCATCAACGCGCGAGCTAACACGGCCCACCTCGTGCGAGAGGCCATTGATTTGCGTGCCATCGCGGCGCGCAATCTGGTGCTGGTCACCAAGCCCGAAGATGTTGCCGTCGAGAAAGACGTTGTAACCAAAGCCCATGCAGACGTTGGAGCCCACCTGACCAAGCTGAAAAAGCTGACTGAGGAAAAGAGCACGACAGAGGAGGCTCGGCGCATGATTGGAGAGATCGACAAAATCGAGCAGGCCTATGCACCAGTGGCCCTTGGAATTGTCAACCTCGCGCTGAACAAGCAAAACGAGGAAGCCATTGCCAAGATGAACAACGAATGCCGCCCATTGCTGGCATCCCTGGTCAAGGTATCGATTGAATTCTCAAACTACACCAGCGGGCGCGCTGCCAAACTGGTAGAGGTTGCCGCAGCCGACTACGCCGCGCAAAGGAATTACCTGATCTCTGGATGCCTCCTTGCGCTTGTTGCGGCAGTGGTTGCAGGTGTATTTATCACCCGCAGCCTGACGCAGGCACTCGGTGCGGAACCTTCCGAATTGAGCGATGCGGCCAGCCGCGTGGCAGATGGCGATTTGACGACACGGCTTCAGGTGCGCAGCGGTGACACCACCAGCGTGATGGCCGCCATGGACCGCATGCAAACCTCGCTCACGCGAGTGGTTGCAACGGTGCGCCAAGGCTCGGAATCCGTGTCCACGGCCAGTGCCGAAATTGCTCAAGGCAACCAGGACCTCAGCGCCCGCACCGAGAGCCAGGCCAGTGCACTGGAAGAAACCGCAGCCTCCATGGAGGAACTTAGTTCCACAGTCAAGCAAAACGCCGACAACGCCAAGCAGGCAAATCAACTGGCCCAGAGCGCCAGCACCGTTGCGGTCAAGGGTGGGGAAGTGGTGGCCCAAGTCGTTGAGACCATGAAAGGCATCAACGATTCCTCGAAGAAGATCAGCGACATCATCAGCGTGATCGACGGCATTGCCTTCCAGACCAACATTCTGGCCCTGAACGCCGCAGTGGAAGCCGCGCGGGCCGGTGAGCAGGGCAGGGGTTTTGCCGTGGTGGCATCCGAAGTGCGCAGTTTGGCTGGTCGCTCGGCTGACGCCGCCAAGGAAATCAAGAGCCTGATTAACGCCAGCGTGGAGCGGGTCGAACAAGGCACGGCTTTGGTTGATCAGGCTGGAGCCACGATGACCGAGGTGGTGGGCTCGATCCGTCGTGTGACGGACCTCATGGGCGAGATCAGCGCAGCAAGTTCCGAGCAGAGTGCCGGAGTTGCGCAAGTGGGCGAGGCTGTGACGCAGATGGATCAGGCCACGCAGCAAAATGCCGCGCTGGTGGAGGAAATGGCCGCCGCTGCCAGCAGCCTCAAGTCACAGGCACAGGATTTGGTCGGCACGGTGGCCGTGTTCAAGCTGGGAGGCCACATTGCAACCCATGTAGGCACGCCAGTCGCGGCGCCTGTTTCCGTGCGCGCACCACAGAGTGCATCCAAAGCACACAAGAGTGTAGAGCGGCGTGCAGTGCCTCCCCCTGCGAAACCTGCCACACGCCCTGCCGCCCCCAAAGCCATCGCCCACGCCGCCCCTTCATCTGGTGGAAACAGCGATTGGGAGTCTTTCTAAGCTCGAGCATCTATTTGCATGTGTAGTTTGCTATCAAGAAATAGCGCATTCCCACACGCTGTTTAAGGAAAACCACCATGCGAACCAATCTGCCAGTCTCCCAGCGCGAATACCAGTTCCCTGGAAATGAAACGCTGCTGTCAACCACCGACACGTCCAGCCACATAGGTTACGCCAATGCAGCGTTTGTCCGCACCAGTGGATACACGATTGACGAACTGCTGGGACAGCCGCACAACATGGTGCGCCACCCCGACATGCCCGTCGAAGCCTTTGTCGACATGTGGCGCAGTCTCAAAGAAGGGCTGTCCTGGCGGGCCTTGGTGAAGAATCGCCGCAAGGACGGTGACCACTACTGGGTGTGCGCCAACGCGGCACCCATGCGCCGCAATGGCCAGATCACCGGTTACCTGTCGGTGCGCACCAAACCGGCTCGCGCCGAGGTCGAGGCCACAGAAAAGCTCTATGCCCGCTTCAAAGACGGGCGTGCCAATGGCACTGCGTTCCACCGCGGGCTGGTGGTCCGCACCGGCCTGATGGCCTGGACCAGCGCATTGCAGGTGCTGCCGGCGGCCTGGCGCGTACGCCTGCCGCTGCTGGGTGTGGGCGTGGCGCTGCAAGTGGCCTTGGCGCTGTCGGGCCTTGGCGGCCCCGCACTGATCGCCATGGGTGCCGGGACGGCAACTCTCTTGCTGCTGGCAGACTGGTTTATTGAGGCCCAACTCAGTTCTCCTTTGCGCAAAATCCTGTGCGTGGCGCAGCAGGTTGCCAGCGGGGAAGCGGCCGAAGAGCTGGGTTTTGACCGTTGTGACGAGATTGGCCTGATTGCCCGTGCCATCAACCAGTCCGGCCTGAACCTGCAATCCTTGGTGGCCGACGTGCACGAGCAGGCTTCCGGCGTGCAAACGGCCAGCATGGAGATTGCGAGTGCCACCAATGACCTGGCCAGCCGCACCGAGCAAACGGCGTCCAATCTGGAGCAGACCGCTGCGGCCATGGAGCAGCAGACCGCCTCCGTGCGCCAAAACTCCGACACCGCCCAGCAAGCCAGTCAGGTGGCCCAGGCGGCAACGCACGTGGCGACCCAGGGCAGTGCTGCCATGGGCAACGTCGAGTCCACCATGGCGTTGATCTCGGCGTCCAGCAAGAAGATCGCCGACATCATCGGCGTAATCGACGGTATTGCCTTCCAGACCAATATCCTGGCGCTCAACGCAGCGGTGGAGGCCGCCCGCGCTGGCGAACAGGGGCGCGGCTTTGCGGTGGTGGCCAGCGAAGTGCGCAGCCTGGCCGGGCGTTCGGCCGCAGCGGCCAAAGAGATCAAGGGCCTGATCGACACCTCGGTTGCCAACGTGGAGAGCGGCTCGCGCCTGGTGGCCCAAGCCGGGCACACCATGGCCGACGTGGTCCAGCAGGTCAGCCGGGTCAACGACCTGATGACCGAGATCACCACGGCCTCCAAGGAGCAGTCGTTGGGTATCTCGCAGGTGGGCCAGGCCGTCGCGCAGTTGGACGAAATGACGCAGCAAAACGCCGCCATGGTGGAACAGAGCAGCGCCTCGGCCATTAGCATGGGGGAGCAGGCACAGCGTCTGGTGGCTGCTGTCCAGGTGTTCTCGGTCTAGGCTGGCACTGTCATATCTGCGCACCCATGATGCCATGAGCCCTACCTCCAAATACCGGGTGTTGGTCGTGGATGACCTGGCAGAAAACATCCGCTTGATGCGGGCCGTCCTGAAGCCGGCTGGCTATGACGTGCTGTCCGCCATGGACGGTGAATCGGCTCTGCGGATGGCGCAGGAGTCTGCTCCCGACCTGATACTGCTCGATGTGATGATGCCCGGGCTCGATGGGTATGCGGTGTGTAGCCGCCTCAAGGAGAGCGAGGCCACCCGCAGCATCCCGGTGATCTTTGTGACGGCGGTGGACGACACCGAGGCCGAAACCCGAGGCTTTGCGCTCGGTGCCGCCGACTTCATCACCAAACCCATCAAATTGCCGGTGGTGTTGGCACGCGTCAAGACCCATCTTGCCTTGTATGAACAGCACCGTAACCTGGAGGTCATGTTTCGCGATGTGACGGAATTTGCGCCCGACGCGCTGTTCCTGTCGGACGCCACAGGCCGTATCGTGCGGATCAACGCACAGGCTGAGGACCTATCGGGCTACCGGCGTGAAGAGCTGATCGGGCAAGTGATTGAAGTGTTGCTGCCCGAGCGGTTTCGCGTCGGGCACCCTGCGATGCGCAAGCGCTTCGCTGCCTCGCCCGTGCCCCGGCGCATGGGGGCCGGACCGGCGGTCTGGTTGTTGCGAAAGGACGGCAGTGAATGCGAAGTGGAGGTGTCGCTGAGCCGCATGCAAACCAGCCACGGCCTGTTGTTTGTCAGTGCCATGCGCGACATCTCGGACCGCCGCCGCCATGAGCAGCAGTTGGTCAGCCAGAACAACCTCCTGCAAGCCATCATCCAGAGCTTTCCTGGTGGCGTCTCGGTGGTCGATGCAGACCTTCGCCTGGTGGCCCACAACGCGCTGTTCCCGCAAATGATGGACTTCCCACCCGAACTGATGGCCAAGCCGGACCTGCGTTACGAAGACTTTCTGCGCTTCAACGCCCAGCGCGGCGAGTATGGCCCGGGTGACCCCGAGCAGCAGGTGGTGGCGGCGGTGGCGCGTGCCCGTACCTTCCAGCCGCACATGTTTGAGCGGGTGCGGCCCAACGGGCTGGCGCTGGAGATCCGTGGCATGCCACTGCCCGATGGGGGCTTCGTCTCGGTCTACATGGATACTACGCAGCGCCGCCATGCCGACGAGCAACTGCGCATCGCCGCAGCTGCGTTTGAATCGTTGGAGGGCACCGTGGTGACCGACGCCAACAGCGTGATCCTGCGCGTCAATCGGGCGTTTTGCCAGATCACCGGGTACACCGCCGAAGAACTGGTGGGCCAGAAACCCAGCATTCTCAAATCCGACCGGCACCCGCCGGAGTTCTTTCGCGACATGTGGGACACCATTCAGCGCACGGGAGGCTGGCAGGGTGAAATCTGGGACCGCCGAAAGAATGGCGAAATCTATCCGACCTGGCACACGATTTCCGCTGTGCGGGGTGAAGACGGTGGCGTGACCCATTACGTTGGCTCGCAATACGATATTACCGAGCGCAAGAGGGCAGAGGAAAAAATCAACGAGCTGGCCTTTTTTGACCCGCTCACAGGCCTGCCGAACCGCACCCTGCTGTTGGACCGGCTCAAGCAGGCCATGACCACCACGGCGCGCAACGATCACTACAGCGCGCTGCTGTTCATTGACCTGGACAATTTCAAGAACCTGAACGATACGCAGGGCCACGACGTGGGCGATTTGCTGCTCAAGCAAGTGGCGCAGCGTCTGACCCAGTGCGTGCGTGAGGGCGACACGGTGTCCCGCGTCGGGGGAGACGAGTTCGTGGTGGTGTTGGCCAGTCTGAGCACCAGCGAGGTGGAGGCCGCCAGCGACACCGAAGCGGTTGCCATCAAGATCATCGCCACTTTGAACCAGGTCTATCGGTTCGGTGGGGCAGCCCACCACAGTACGGCCAGCCTCGGTGCGACCCTGTTCAAAGGCACCCAGACGTCGATCGATGACCTGGTCAAGCAGACCGATCTGACCATGTACAAGGCCAAGGCGAGCGGGCGCAACACGTTCCGCTTTTTTGACCCGGCCATGGAGACTGCGCTCAAGGACCGCGCCGACCTGGAGGCGGACCTGCGCCGCGCACTGGACGCCAGCCAGTTTGTCTTGCACTACCAAGCGCAAGTGAATGGCAGTGGCCGGGTGACGGGCGCTGAAGTGCTGGTCCGTTGGCAGCATCCACAGCGCGGCACGGTATCCCCCGCCGACTTCATTCCGCTGGCCGAGGAGACCGGGCTGATTCTGCCCTTGGGGCACTGGGTGCTGGAAACCGCGTGCACGCAGCTGGCCCTATGGTCGAACCTCCCAGAAATGGCTCACTTGACGGTGGCCGTCAACGTCAGCGCGCACCAGTTCACGCAAAGCGACTTTGTGGGCCAGGTCCAGGCCGTATTGCGCCGCACCGGTGCCAACCCGCAGCGCCTGAAGCTGGAGCTGACGGAGAGCCTGCTGGTGGACAACATCGCACAGATCATCGACACCATGACCGCCCTCAAAGCCAGTGGTGTGGGCTTTGCGCTGGACGACTTTGGCACCGGATACTCGTCCCTGTCGTACCTCAAGCGCCTGCCGCTGGACCAGTTGAAGATCGACCAGTCGTTTGTGCGCGATGTGCTGGTAGACCCCAACGATGCGGCCATTGCCCGGACCATTGTGGCGTTGGCGCAGAGCCTGGGTCTGGGCGTTATCGCAGAGGGTGTTGAAACCACAGAGCAGCGCGACTTTTTGGCAGGCTCCGGATGCCACGCCTACCAGGGCTACCTGTTCAGCCGCCCGCTGGCGTTGACCGGTTTTGAGGCGTTGGTGTTGCAGCTAAGCTGCGATGCTGTATGAAAACACCAGATAGCCCTCGTCGGATATAGACTCAGTGCTATGAATTTTGCATTGATCAGGCCTAGGTCACTCAAGACCCGTGTGACCGGCATTGCATTGCTGGTCTTTCTGGCTGGGTTTTTGTCGCTGTCGCTGTATGTGACGTGGGAGTTGCGCCACGACCTGCAGGTGCAGATGGGCGCGCAGCAATTGTCGACCGTCACGCTGCTGGCCGACCAGATCAATGACGAACTGGAACAGCGGATGGCCATGCTTGAACGGGTGGCGCGCGATATCACTCCGTCCCAATTCGCCAGGCCGGCCGAATTGCAGGCCCTGCTGGAGCAGCGCCCGCTGTTGGACAACTTGTTCAATGGCGGGATCGTTGTATGCCAGACAAATGGTGTTGCGGTAGCCGAGGTGCCGTTGTCGGCGGGTCGGGTCGGGGTCAATTACATGAATATCGACAACGTTGCAGCCGCCCTCAAGGAAGGCCGGTCGACGGTTGGGCGACCGGTCATCGGCACGAAGCTGCGGGCGCCCGTGTTTGGCCTGGCCGTGCCCATTCGGGATGGCCAGGGCGCGGTGATCGGCGCCTTGGGTGGTATTGTCAATCTGGCACAGCCCAATTTTTTGGACCATATTTTTGAGCATCCGTACGGCACGACCGGTGGCTACATGCTCGTCGCGCCAGCGCACCGGCTGGTGGTCACCGCCAGTGACAAGCGGCTGGCGCTGCGGGAACTGCCTGCCAACGGCGTCGACGCCTTGCACAACCGGTTCATGGGCGGCTTTGAGGGCTCCGGCATCGCCACCAACCTGTCAGGTGTTGAAGTGCTGGCCTCGGCGAAGCGGATTCCGGTAGCCGGCTGGTACATCGCCAGCGCGCTGCCCACTGCAGACGCCTTTGGGCCTATCCGCATGGTGCAGCTGCGCATGGCAGTCGTCACAGGCGTCTTTGCGCTGCTGGTGGCCGCTCTGGCCTGGCTGTCGATTCGGCGCGCTCTTAGCCCGGTTTTGTCGGCTTCGAAAGCACTGGCGCAGGTAGTTGCTGCGTCTGAGTATGCGCAACCTGCAGCGCTCAAACGTGGCGATGAGTTGAGTGAGATCTTGCAGACGTCTACCCGCCTGCTCAGAACCCTGGAGCAGCGGGATGTGGCATTGCGTGCCAGTGAAGCCGTTTTCCGGGGAATTTTCGAGAACGCCAACACCGGCATTGCGCATGCGGATCGCCAGGGGAAGCTCATCCGTTTCAACGAAGCGTTCCGCGCGATGCTGGGATTCGAGGCGGATGCGCTGTTGTCGATGAACTATGCGGACTTCACGCATGCGGATGACTTGCAACGCGAAGTCGCCTTGTTCCAGGAAATCCTGTCGGGGCAGCGTACGCAGTACCGGCTGACCAAGCGCTACCTGCCCCGTGATGGGCGTCTGTTGTGGGTCGACATCTCGGTGGCCGCGGTGTGCGATGCGCGCGGCATGGTGGACAGTCTGATTGCCGTTGTCGCCGATGTCACGAATAGCCAGCAGATACAGGCTCTGCGGACCAGTGAAGCGTTTCAACAGGCCATCCTGAATGCCTTGCCAGCTGAGGTAGCGGTGTTGGACCCACAAGGGGTGATCCGGGCGGTCAACGGGCCGTGGGAACGGTTCGCCGCCGATAACGCGCAAGCCAACGAGCCTTCGCCCAATGGCGTGGGTGTGGGTGCCAATTACCTGGCCGCCAGCCTTGCCGGCGCCGCACAAGGGGCGCCGGAGGCCCAGGAAGCCGTCGATGGCATTCGCGCGGTGATCGAGCGCCGCCAAGCCGGCTTCAGTCTGGCCTATGCCTGCCACGCGCCCCACCAGCCGCGCTGGTTCACCATGCACGTTCTGCCGTTGGTGGTGGGCGGGGACGAAGGGGTCGTCATCACCCACACCGACATCACCGAACTCAAACTGACCGAGCTGGCGCTGATGGTCGCGCGCGACGAGGCCGAGCGCGCCAACCGCGCCAAGTCCAATTTCCTGGCCAGCATGAGCCACGAGCTGCGCACCCCCTTGAACTCGATACTGGGCTTTGCGCAACTGATGGACTATGACGCGACACTGCCGCAGCCGCACAAAGACAACGTGCAGGAGATTTTGGGCGCCGGGCGCCACCTGCTGCAACTGATCAACGAAATACTGGACCTGGCCAAGGTGGAGTCGGGTCGCACCGCGCTGGACATGGAGCCCGTGGAAGTGGACACGGTGGTGCAGGAGTGCCTGCATCTGGTGTCGGGCGCTGCTGACCTGCGCCATATTGCTTTGGCCTATGAGCCACTGCCTGGTGCCGCCGTGCTGGCCGACCGGATGCGACTGCGCCAGGTGCTGCTCAACCTGCTGTCCAACGCCATCAAATACAACGCGATGGGAGGAAGCGTGAAGGTGCAGTTGCAGGAAGTAACCCCCGGTTACCTGCGCGTGGTTGTCCAAGACACCGGAGCGGGCATTGCCGCCGAACGCTTGGGCGAGTTGTTTCTGCCATTCAGCCGGCTGGGCGCAGAAGGCAGCGGCATAGAGGGAACGGGCATTGGTCTGAGCATCGCGCGGCGCATTGCCGGGATGATGGGCGGCACCGTGGGCGTAGAGAGCAAAGTCGGAGTGGGCAGCCGCTTCTGGATTGAACTGGTGCGCGAAACGCTGCCCGATCCGGTAACAGGTCCAGGGCCCGACCCCAATACGGCGTGGCCGACAGTCAATGGTCCTGCAGTGGTCGACGCGCTTGTGCCGGGCGCTGAGGCCGCGCCATGCCGCATACTGTGCATTGAGGACAATCTGGTCAACTTGCGACTGGTCGTGAAGATCCTGGCACGCAGGCCCCACATTGAAGTGCTTGCCGCCGAGACGCCGGCGCAGGGCATTGCCCTGGCGCTAGCCCATCGCCCGGCGTTGATCCTGCTGGACATCAATATGCCGGGCATGGACGGTTTTGCAGTCCTCGAAGTTCTCAAAGCGGATCCTCGCCTGGCCGGTATCCCGGTGGTCGCGGTCAGCGCCAACGCGATGGCCAGTGACATTGAACGGGGCCGGGTAGCGGGCTTTAGCGATTACCTGACCAAGCCGCTGGATGTGCGGCGTTTCCATGCGGTGGTAGACCACTGGCTCTCGGCTGGTGTGGCCATGCCGATGTCACGATGACGGTACAAAAAACATTGCAGCGCCATCGTCGGAAACGCCAGGAATGGGCGTTTCTGATGGGCGTTTTGCTACTGTTTGGCACGTACCTTGGCTATTCCCAGTACCTGGAGTACCAGGCCGTAGACGCCATGCAGCGCCTGCGCCTGTTGCAGCAGACAGATGTCATCGAGAGCAATCTGGTACCCCAGATGGCTGCGGCCAACAAGGCCATGGAAAGCGTGCGTGAAGACTTTCCCCGCTTCCAGCAGGAACGCAACAGCGTTGGCTTCCTGAACCGCAGGCTGCAGGTTTTCAGCGAGACGTTGCCGGGTGTTCGGGTGATGCTGGTGGTCAATGCCCAGGGCGTCATCATGGCGTCCAACAGCCCTTCGGTCATTGGCTCCAGCGTAGCGCACCGTGCGTGGTTTCAGGCCGCAGCCGCCGGCAACAACCCGGGTCGCCTCTATATGGTTGAGCCCATCAGGACGCTGATCAATACCTTTGCAATGGCTATGGTGCGCAGTATGGCAAGCCCCAGCGGAGAGTTTGCCGGCGTGGTGTATGCCTCGCTGGAACCTGCCTTCGCCAGAACGGTCTTGGCCTCGGCGCTCTACACGCCTGACGCGCAGTCCGGCCTTGCCCATGGCGGAGGCACGCTGTTCGTGCATGAGCCCGAGCGCAAGGATCTGAGTGGCAAGAATCTGGCTGTGCCGGGAAGTCTGTTTACCCGTCACCGTGACAGCGGGCAAAGCGCCACCGTGGCGGTGGATACCGTGTATGCCACCGGCGACCAGCGCATGCTGGCACAGCGCACCATCTGGCCGTCCGAACTGAACATGGACCAGCCCCTGGTGGTGGCCGTTTCGCGTGATCTGCGCACCATGTTCGCGCCCTGGCGCCGCGCCGCAATGCAGGAGGCCGGGCTGTTTGCTTTCGTCAGCGTCGTGGTCTGTGCAACGCTCTGGGTCTACCAGCGACGCCGGCGCCAGTATGAGCGCTCCGCGGAACAACAGGAGACCGAACTTCTACTGGGGCACTCACGCCTGGCCGAAGCGCAGCACATTGCCGGGGTTGGCAGCTGGGAGCTGGATCTGGTGCGCAATACGCTGGTCTGGTCGGACGAGATCTTTCGCCTGTTTGAAATCGACCAAAGCGCGTTTGCCGCGACCTACGAAGCCTTTCTCGATGCCATCCACCCCGATGACCGCGCAGCGGTGAACCAGGCCTACACCGACTCGCTGATCCATCGCGAACCCTACGAGATCAAGCACCGGCTGCTGATGCCCGACGGGCGGATCAAGTGGGTGCAGGAATGCTGTACCTCCGACTTCGATGACCAGGGCGAGCCCCTGCGTTCACGGGGTACGGTGCAGAACATCAGCGAGATCCATGCGGCGCAAGCCGCGTTGCAGCAGCTCAATGCGGAACTGGAGCAGCGCGTTGCCCTGCGCACGCAGGGTCTGGCCTTGGCCACGCAGGAGGCGCAGCGCCTGAGCGCCGCCAAGTCCGACTTTCTGGCGCACATGAGCCACGAGTTACGAACACCGCTCAATGCGGTGCTCGGGTTTGCACAACTGTTGGAGACCGATACGGATCCCCCGCTGGCGTTGGGCCAACTGGACAATGTGCATGATATTTTGCTGGCTGGCCAACACTTGATGGAGCTGATCAACGAACTGCTGGACCTCAGCCGCATTGAGAGGGGGAGCCTGGAACTTCAGATCGAGACCGTGGACATTGCGCCACTGGTGGTGCAGTGTGTGGCGCAGGTTCGCACGTTGGCGGCAGAGCGCGGCGTTGTGTTGCAGGTGGACCCGCCGGGGTGCCAAGCGGTGCAAGTGGACCCCCTGAGGCTCAGGCAAGCGTTGCTCAACCTGTTGTCCAATGCCATCAAGTACAACCGGCCGGGTGGCAGCGTGCGGGTGCAGGTGGACCTGATCGACGGCGCGCAGGTGCGCCTGGTTGTGACCGATACGGGTCGCGGCATTGCGGCGCAGCGCCAGGGGGAACTGTTTCAGCCTTTCAGTCGCCTCGGTGCCGAGCGCGGACCTATAGAGGGGGTTGGCATCGGCCTGGTTATCACACGCTACGTGGTCGAGCAAATGGGCGGGCGCATCGGTTTTGAGAGCACGGAGGGCGTTGGCAGCCGGTTCTGGATCGAGTTGCCCTGTGCTGCCCGGGCACCGGTGGCGCCAGCCCCCAGTGCCCTGACGGACTCACTGCATAAAACCGATTGAGCCCTTCTTGCCGCCCGCCTTGGGCAGGTCGGCCACGCTGACGTCACTGCGGGCGTCCAGCCGGGCATTGCCAAAGCCGGTCATCAGCGCGCGGCGCATGTCCCGCGGAGGCATCGCACTCAATGCATCGAGCAGGTCGTCCCCGGGCTCCGGGGCAAAGCGCTTGCCCCATCCGTGGGCGTCGCGGATGCTTTGGTACAACTCGCGGGCAATCTGTCGTGCTGCCTCCAGCGTGGGGGCTTCCACGGCAAAGACATTCATGCGGTTCAGAATGGGCGCGGGGATGTTGCGTTCGTCATTGGCGGTGGTGACCCAGATCACCTGGCTGGCATCGATGGCGACCTCGGCAAACTCGTCGGTAAAGCTCTGTGCGGTGTCGTGCTCCAGCAGGCTGTAGAGCGCGCCCAGCGGGTCGTACTGTGCGTCCGCGCTGGCCTTGTCGATCTCGTCGACCACGATCACCGGGTTGGCGTACTCGCCGTCCACCAGCGCCTCAAACACCTTGCCGGGTTTGGCGCCTTTCCATTGCGAGCTTGATCCCGACAGCAGCCAGCCGGCCGTCATAGAGCTCATGGGGACCAGGCTCATGCCGGTGCCCAGCAGGTCGGCCAGTTTTTTGGCGAAATGGGTTTTGCCAATGCCCGGGGGGCCCAGCAGTAGGATGGGCGTCACCTCCAGCGCATCCTGGCTGTCCTGGGCCAGCGCGACGTGGCGTTTGACGTCGTCCAGCACCTCGGTGAAATTGGGCAGTGAGTGGTAGAGGCTGGCCATATTGGGCACGCCCCAGGGCTTGACCGAGAAGCGCTGCGGGCCGCGCTCCAACATGCGCCGGTAGGTGGCGCGCAGGCTGTCGTGCTCGTTGTCCTGCAGTTTGGACAGTTTGCGCTCGACCTCGTCAGGCTGGAATACCCGGCGCATCTGCGCCACCGGGAGTTGAAATACGGAAGACTGCGGAACAAGACTGCGAGATTCCATGGTGGCCTCCGGTGTAATGACTTTGAACCAATACAACGGCTCCATTGAAGCACAGGTCAGGCCTTTGTGTAGTGCAATAAAAACCACGCTTTGTGGGGGCACTTTGGTCTTTGGCGTTTGCCCCGCCCCGAAAGCCTTAGCCCGTTTGAACTTTGGCGAACCCGTACAGCCGCTCCGGTGGAAGACGTGCCAGCATGGCCGGGTGGCCGGCGGTTCCCACAATCGCAAATTCGGCCTGGCTGGTGTCGTGCTTGAGCGTTCTGGCAACCGGGTGGCCGCTGGTGTCGGTGATGCTGGCGACGATGGGCGCGCGCGCATTGTCAGTGCGCTGCACCACGACGCCCAGCTCGCCCGAGGCCAGCTTCACAAAGTCTCCCGGTGGGTAAATGCCAAACTCCTTGATGATGGCCGTTGACAAGGGGCCACCGTGGTCTTCGCGGTACAGCTGGCGCACGGCTTCTTGCGGCGCCACTGCGGGGCGCAGCACGCGGGGACTGATTTTGGCCATGAACACATCACACACCCGCAGCGCCAGTGCCAATTCGCCCATGTCGGTGCAGCCCTGTGGGTAGCCTGTTCCGTCCGGGTGCTCGTGGTGCTGGGCCACGGCTTGCAACCAGTCGTCATCGCTCACGCCCCACTTTTGCAGCGTGGCCACGGCGTCTTCCGGATGGTTGTGGATCTCTGTGTGCTGGCGCTCGCGCATGGGCACGTCCTGTGCGGCCATCTGGCCCTGCAATTCCAGGATGCTCAGGTTCATGGTCAATGCCGCCTTGAGCAGGGTCTGCACCCGCGCAGGGGGCCAATGCAGATGGCGTGCCATCAGCACACACAGCACGCCCGTGTGCAGCGCGTGCGAGTAGCCGTAGTAGAAAGCCTGGGCGTTGTCCTGGCGCACGGTGCGGTAAATGGCGATGTCGGCACTGCTGTCCACCAGCTTCAGGAAATGGGCGGCATACAGGTCCAGCCGGGGCACAAAGTTCTCGTGCACGTCGGCGTCTGTCAGCAGGGTCCTGAGCGCCTGCGGGGTCTGATCCCACTCGCCAAACAGGTTTGGCGCAATGGCCACGGTCGGAGGCTGGGCGGCTTGCTCTTCACGTGCGCTGGCCCTGATCTCCTCAACATCCACGAAGGCCCCGCGCGAAAGGAGCAGCTCCAACTGGTGCTCGGTCGTCAGGATGTGGCCTTTGGAGAGCAGCAGCAGGCCGGTTTCATCCCGCACGCCCCACGGCAGGGGCTCACCCAGTTTGACTTTGGACCGTGGCAACCGCAAGACCTTCACTGGCGTTCTCTCCTGTGTGATCCATGTCAGCGCTGGCAAACACCTGCCAATGCACTGGATGGTGCGCGCAGTGTAGTCCTGCTGCTATGGTTTGCATAGCTGTCTGCGTAATGCAGACGAGGGCTGGAGGCCCGTTTTCCGGCTCTGTCTGAGTTAGCTGATGGATGGTTTTACGGGGCCCTGTGCACCGACGGGTAGGTGCGGCAGGTGGACCGGGCATCCCTTCTCTGGTCCACGCTCGCGGGCGGGCTTTTGCGGCGCGCCTACCGTCTTGGCGTTAACACTGCGATGAATGTGCCTGCTGCTGCGCAACCGCGAATGGGGCCGCCGAAGGGACACCCGATCCACCTGCCAAGTGGCGGATTTGCGGACGAGCGAGGTGGCACCGAAGGCGGGTGGTGGTGCTTGTGAGCGCAGGCTCCATTCGCGGTACAAGAAGTGTTCTTTTATCTGGCTGTTGGAGAAGAAAGCACTTCAACAGCTAACGCAGACTGAGCCCGTTTTCCTTTGAATGCCGCTGCACGTGCGCTGCACGTCTCATACCAGGGGCATGTGGAGTCGTTGACGTGGTAAGAAAAGCCCCGCCAGTTTCGCAACTGTGGGGCTCTTCTTCTTGCGCAATTTGCTACAAAATCAGTAGCTGACTACGTATATTTCACGAGGGCTAGAGGCCAATTTGACCTGAGCCCGTTCCGTATCACACCAGCAACGCATTCACCCGCTTCACATACGCAGCCGGGTCCGTCGGCATGCCACCTTCGGCCAGCAGCGCCTGGTCAAACAGGATGTGGGCGAGGTCGTTGAAGTGCACGGAGCCATCCAGCTTCTTGACCAGCGGGTGCTCGGCGTTCACTTCCAGCACCGGCTTGACTTCCGGTGCGGCCTGGCCGGCTTGCTTGAGCATGCGGGCCAGTTGGGTGCTCATGCCGTCGTCCTTGACCACCAGGCAGGCCGGGCTGTCCACCAGGCGGGTGGTGACGCGTACGTCCTCGGCCTTGTCCTTCAGCGCTTCCTTCAGCTTGGCCAGCAGCGGCTTGAAGGTCTCGGCGGCTTCCTCGGCGGCCTTCTTCTCGGCTTCGTCCTGCAAGGTGCCCAGATCGACAGCGCCCTTGGCCACGCTTTGCAGCGGTGTGCCGTCAAAGTCCTGCACAAAGTTCAGTGCCCACTCGTCGACGCGGTCGGTCATCAGCAGGACTTCGATGCCCTTCTTCTTGAACACTTCGAGCTGCGGGCTGTTCTTGGCGGCGGCCAGGGTGTCGGCGGTGATGTAGTAGATGGCCTCCTGGCCTTCCTTCATGCGGGCCTTGTAGTCGGCAAAGCCCACCGTGGTGGAGTCGCTGGTGGTCGAGGCAAAGCGCAGCAGCTTGCACAGGCGCTCCTTGTTGGCGAAGTCTTCGCCCAGGCCTTCCTTCAGCACGGCGCCAAACTCGCTGTAGAACTTGGTGTATTTGCCGGCGTTCTTTTCGGCTTCAGCCTTGTCCTCGGCGCTCACGACGTCTTCCACGCCATCCACTGAAGGCGCATTGGCTTCGGGCAACTTGTCGTGGTTCGCCAGGTCTTCCAGCATGGACAACACACGCTTGGTGCAGCCGTCGCGGATGGCCTTGACGTCGCGGCTCTCTTGCAGCAATTCACGGCTCACATTCAGCGGCAGGTCGGCGGAATCGACCACGCCCTTGACGAAGCGCAGGTAGGTGGGCAACAACGCTTCGGCATCGTCCATGATGAAGACGCGCTTCACGTAGAGCTTCAAGCCGCCTTTCTTCTCGCGGTTCCACAAATCCATCGGCGCCTTGCCGGGGATGTACAGCAACTGGGTGTATTCGGTGCTGCCTTCGACGCGGTTGTGCGTGTGGGCCAGCGGCGCCTCAAAGTCATGGCTGATCTGCTTGTAGAAGTCGTCGTACTGCTCCTGCGTGATGTCCTTCTTGGGGCGGCTCCAGATGGCGCTGGCCTTGTTGACGGTTTCCCATTCGCCGGTTTTGACCATGCCACCGGGCTGGCGTCCACCCTTTTCGTCGCTGGGGTTGATCAGCTCACCGTCTTTCCACTCTTCCTTTTCCATCTGGATGGGCAGGCTGATGTGGTCGGAGTACTTGTTGATGATGCCCTTGACTTTCCAGGCGCTGCAATAGTCCATGGCGTCTTCGCGCAGGTGCAGGATGACGCTGGTGCCGCGTGCGGGGCGGTCAATGGCCTCCACCTCGAAGTCACCGGCGCCGCCGCTGACCCAGCGCACGCCTTCAGACTCCTTCATGCCAGCGCGGCGGGATTCGACGGTGATCTTGTCGGCGACGATGAAGCCGGAGTAAAAGCCCACGCCAAACTGGCCGATGAGCTGGGAGTCGGCCTTCTGGTCGCCGCTCAGTTTGGAAACAAAATCCTTGGTGCCGCTCTTGGCGATGGTGCCCAGGTGGTCAATGGCCTCCTGCGCGCTCATGCCGATGCCGTTGTCGGTGATGGTCAGCGTCTTGGCGTCCTTGTCGAAGGTGACCTTGACCTTCAGCTCGGAGTCGTTCTCGTACAGGCCGCTGTCGTTGATGGCCTCAAAGCGCAGCTTGTCGCAGGCGTCCGACGCGTTGGAGATCAGCTCGCGCAGGAAAATTTCCTTGTTGGAGTACAGCGAGTGCGTGACCAAATGCAGCAGTTGTGCAACTTCGGCCTGGAAGGAAAGGGTTTGCTTGGTCATGGGGTGTAGAACCTTCGGTAAAGCTAAATCAAAAAGGGTGCTGGCGGACGCCCACTGCGTCGCGCGCGAAACCCTCAATTATGGGCGATGGGGGTCTTTTCAAGACCCGGTTGATTTGGCTGGTATTGCGGCATGCCAAAGACTTCGCGCCTCGCCGTTACCAATTTCGCCGGCTTGAACCTGCTTTCGGCGCGGGATGATGCGCAGCGCAGGACCTGGAGCGGGAGGCAACTAGCGGGGCGGGGCGCCGAGCCAGGCCAGCAGCTGGTCGCGTACCACGGGGCTGCAGAGCATTTCCATATGGTTCATGCGGTAAACCACGGTTTGCCGGTTCTTGGCAAAGTGCAGGTTCCGCTCTGCGACGTCGTGCAGACCCAGCGCGCTGTGCAGCGGCACCAGCCCATCCCCCAGCAGGCGCTCGGCCAGCAGGCTGCGCGGTGTGGCCAGGGTCGCCGCCACGGTGTAGCAGGCCACGCCCTCGGGTAGTGGCAGGGGTTGGCGGCTGTCGGGTTTGCGCTTGAAACGGTCCTGGCCGGCCCAGTCGGCATCCAACACAAAGCCATAGCGCAGATCGGTAATACCCGCGCTGCGCAATTGGCCCAGCTTGGCAAATGGCTTGCTGAAAGGTGTGGCGCCGAGCACCACATCGATCCAGTTGCCGGCGCGCTCCAGCGGGGCGCCGTGGTGGGGTGTTCCCAGGAAAACAATGTTCTTGAGTTGTCGGGGCCAGTGCAACTGGTTTTGCTGCGCGGTGTGGATGGCGCTGCGGATGACCAGGCCGCCCATGCTGTGGACGACGCAGGTGAGTTCTTTCACCGGCACGGGCCAGTGCGCCAGCAGTTGCTCCAGCATGGCGGCCAGTTCGCGCCCGTTGTGCGAGGTGTGCCGGCCGGTGTTGTAGCGCAAGTAAACGGGCGTGTAGCCCAGCTCCGATTCCAGCGCGGCGCCAATGTTGGCCACAGCCTTGCCGTTGGCAGCGGGTTCGCCTGGCGTCCATTGCAGCTCATTCATGCACAGGCCGTGGATCAGCAGCAAGACCTTGCCGGTCGCATCCGGCATGGCGGGTGGGAGGGCGTTGAGGTTCAGCACCCGGCCCCGATAGCGCAGTGTCATGGGCGTGGCCAGCGGGTTGTGGGTCTGCTCCAGCTGGTCACCCAGCACGCCATTCAGCGCGGCCAGCACCGCCTCGCGCTGCGGGGTGTCGGGTGGTGCATCCACCAGCGATTCCAGCAGCGGCTCCAGCTTGGTGAAGGCCGCCTGCAGCCCCTGGCCGACCAGTTCGGTGACGCCGTGCACGGTGCGGTAGACAAAGCCGGGGATGCCGCTGGTCTGCCGACTGGCCTTGTCGCCAGCCAGGCCCATGGTGCCCAGCACCGCATGGTGCACACCCTCGGCCATGGTCGCCACGCCGCGGGTCGCCTGGGTGGCCAGTTGCGTCACCGCGCGCAGGTCAGACGGACGCAGATGCCGCAGGGGTTTGGCCATCAGAAACTCTCATGCGGCGCCAGGTAGCGCCATTGCCCCACGGGCAGGTTGCCCAACATGACCTTGCCGACGCGCACGCGCTTGAGGCCCACAACCTTCAGGCCGACCAGCTCACACATGCGCCGGATCTGGCGTTTCTTGCC
>Ga0208636_100110_pt1 | contig 28342 bp, 21 predicted proteins | sample LakWasM103_HOW12_2_FD_183921 | JGI IMG/M metagenome (GOLD analysis project Ga0208636, IMG submission 183921) | Freshwater sediment methanotrophic microbial communities from Lake Washington under simulated oxygen tension - Sediment Metagenome... | ecosystem: Environmental > Aquatic > Freshwater >... | reverse complement strand
CGGATGCCGATTAATCAATGCCAGCGCTTTTAGCAGTTCCTCTGCTTTAATGCCGCCTTGAGCAGGTGTTTCAACGCCGGGAGCATCGTCAGGATCGATAAAATCCAAATCGATGCTGATGCCGATAGCTTGGCAAGACAGGCTGAGCTTATCGATGGCTTTAGTTAACGCTTGGGCAAGCCCATCAATCTGTTCGGCAAAAATAATTTCTACCTTCGCTTGCTTTAATAGGTCGTATTCCTCATGTTCGTAACTCCGGACGCCGATCAGAATGAGGTTTTCCGGGTTGATAAAATCGGAACCGGGATACATCGCCGCCAGTTTTTTATCCGCTTTGCCAAGCAAAGCGGCCAGCGGCATGCCATGAATATTACCGGATGGCGACGTAGCAAAAGTATGCGCATCCATGTGTGCATCCAGCCAGATCAGGCCGAATTTATCGGGCTGCTGCAATCCATTCAGCACGCCGCCCCAGGTTCCCAATGCACAGGAATGGTCGCCGCCAATGACCAGAAAGGGTTGGTTTTGTTCTGTCCAGTATTGGGTAAAACGGCTTATCGATTGATTAAGCCTGGATAATTTTTCCTCCTTTGACCCGTGACTTTCAGGATGAATCATATGCCATTGGAGATCCAGGCGTTTTTGTTCAGGTTTTTGTCGAACAAATTCAGCGTGCAGCATTTCTGCCGCATAGCCACATAAACGCATTGGCCCGCCCAGACACGATGCTACGCCTAAAGTTTGTAATATAGCCATAATGGGAAATGTAAGTTCCGAGGTTTCCGATAGTCATTATCCATGGTGAAATCAATTCAGCAATGTACTTTTGGCGGTAGCTTCACCGTTGACATCTCGCTTAAGGTAAGCAATGGTACGGATAGATATAAAGTCAAAAAAATCAATAATAGCCACTAGAGCAGTGGAAATCTAACTTAGTTCAACATAACTAACAATCGCATCAACTCGGATTGCTCATTATGCAGCACATGCCCAGATTAAACAGAGGAAAAGGAACAGCTACCCCTTATTTAGAGGAAAAGGGTATGGGAAAAGGTAGCCCCCCCCTTTTTCGTACTTTACCCCTAACAAAATGACGGACGAAGAGTTTTTACAATCATGAAAAGCTATTTATTCGACACCGGTAGCGCCTTAAGGCCGAATGGCGACAGCGTATTCCGCCGTATGGAGTCCAATTATTCGGCGCATTGCACAGGCGGTGACTCTTTTTCAATCATTGTCATTGTCGCTTTCCAATGAGGATGCCGCATCGGTTTTTATGGGCCTTCCTGCTACCGGCCATCGCTTGGGCAGCGCACGCTAAGGCAAACGAGCCCGGTGCCGAACAAATCGCCCATTCCATTCACGTCGTACAGTTGGAACTTGAGGGGCCAATTGGCCCGGCAAGCAGCGACTATGTTGCCCGCTCGCTGGATTATGCGGCCGAGACCAAAGCCTCCCTGATCATCCTGCGCATGGACACGCCCGGCGGACTGGATACGGCCATGCGCGAGATCATCAAAAAGATCATCGCGTCGCCGGTTCCGGTCGCGGTCTATGTCGCCCCCGGCGGCGCTCGTGCAGCCAGTGCCGGAACTTACATCCTCTACGCCAGCCATGTTGCGGCGATGGCGCCCGGCACTAATCTCGGGGCGGCTACCCCGGTGAACATGCCGATGCCCGCCAGCCTCAACGAGGAAACATCGCGAGCCAAGGACAAAACTGAAAATGGCAAACCTGAAAATGCCTCTGTCATGGAGCGGAAGATGACCAACGATGCCGCCGCTTATATTCGAGGGCTGGCCAATCTGAGAGGCCGCAACGCGGACTGGGCGGAAAAGGCGGTCAGGGAATCGGCCAGCCTGTCCGCGGAAGAGGCATTGGCGTTGCACGTCATCGACCTCCTGGCCGCCGATGTCGACGACCTGTTGAAAAAGGCCGACGGTCGATTGGTGAATGTTTTGGGCCAGACGGTAAAACTGAATCTCGCAGGCGCCCGGATCGAGCCGGTCGAACCCGACTGGCGTAATCGGCTGTTGGCAGCCATCGCGAATCCCAATATCGCTTACGTATTAATGTTGCTCGGGATCTATGGCTTGATCCTGGAGTTTTATCACCCCGGCACCGTTGCGCCCGGCACCATCGGCGCAATTTGCCTGTTGCTGGCGCTCTATGCCTTCCAGGCTCTGTCGGTCAACTACGTCGGCGTGGCTCTGATTCTGCTGGGTCTTGGGCTGATGACTGCCGAAGCCTTCGCGCCGAGTTTCGGGATCCTTGGCATCGGAGGCATAACCGCGTTTGTGTTCGGTTCAATCATTCTTATGGATACCGGGATTACGGGGCCGGAGGAAGTGAGTCCGGCCGTGATTGCGGCTTTTGCCATCAGTAGCGCCGTGTTATGCATCGTGGTCACACGGCTGTTGCTCAGAGTGCGTTACAAACCGGTGGTTGCGGGGCGCGAGCAACTGATCGGCAGCATAGGAACCGCCATGGAAGACTTTGCCGTCGAAGGGAGAGTCTGGATTCACAGCGAAGCATGGGCGGCGCATGCCGAACAGCCCGTGCATCATGGGCAAAAGGTCAAGGTAACCGCCATTAAAGGCCTAACCCTGATCGTCGCCCCAGTTCAAAACAATAAAGGAGACTAATCCATGTTAATGAATCTGTTTAGCATACTCTTGGTGATGCTGATCCTCCTGCTGGTCAGTGGTATCCGAATCATGCGTGAATATGAACGGGCGGTGGTATTTCTATTGGGCCGATTCTACCAAGTCAAAGGCCCCGGCTTGATCTTCATCATCCCGATCGTTCAGCAAATGGTGAAGGTGGATTTGCGTACCATCGTTATGGATGTTCCTACCCAAGACGTCATTTCCCGGGACAATGTATCGGTCAAAGTCAGCGCAATCGTCTTTTTTCGGGTGATCGAGCCGGAGAAGGCGGTGATTCAGGTTGAGCACTATTACGAGGCGACCAGCCAGATGGCGCAAACAACGCTTCGCTCGGTGTTGGGGCAGCACGAGTTGGACGAAATGCTGGCAGCACGGGACAAGCTTAATGCAGATATCCAAACCATTTTGGACCAGCAGACCGAATCCTGGGGGATCAAGGTTTCCAATGTAGAGATCAAACAGATGGATTTGAATGAGACCATGATTCGGGCCATCGCTCGACAGGCCGAAGCCGAGCGGGAACGCCGCGCCAAGGTGATTCATGCTGAAGGTGAATTACAGGCATCCCAAAAATTGGTAGAGGCCGCGAAGACTCTAGCGCAGTCGCCAAGCGCGATTCAATTACGCTACCTGCAAACGCTTACTGAGATTGCCGGAGACAAATCCAATACCATCGTTTTTCCATTGCCGATGGAACTGCTTGAATCATTAAGTGTTGGCATTAAACGGCAATAAACGGGAGCCGGCAAACTTATCGCAAAAGATGCTGACTTTCGGCGGCAACTCCAGCCACATCGCACTGGCATTGGCAAAAGGAAACGTCCTCTTTTACACGGTCATATAGAACCCGAAGTTGGTAAAGCGACACAAAGCCCTCTCCAGCGGGATGCCTACATGGATGTAGGTAGTAGAGCAATGCAGGAGCAATTGCCGAGAGGGTTGGGTGAGGGGAATCTAAAATAAGGAAAATGCTTATTTATATCCCCTCATCCCAACCTAATCATGCCGGACTCTCCTGTCCGGCACCCTGCGGGCGAGTGCAAATCCGCTCCCGGCGGATTTGTCCCTGAGGGAGAAGGAGCAAATGTCGCTTTACTAACTCCGGACTCTATACTTTGAATACCCACCCTGCCGGAGCCACTATGTCAACAGAAGCGGCTATAACCATTCAGCATCTGAGTAAAAGCTATCAGGAGTCCGGGCAGCGGCATGAGATTTTCAAGGATTTGAATCTGCAGGTGAACATCGGCGAGTTTATTGTTTTGCTAGGCCGTAGCGGCTCCGGTAAATCGACTTTTTTAAATCTGGTCAGCGGCATCGATCAGCCGGACAGTGGCGAAATTATCATTAACGGCATTCAACTAACCGGTCTTTCTGAACATGACCGTACCTTGTTTCGCCGGCATCATATCGGTTTTGTGTTCCAGGCTTATAATCTGATTTCTACATTGACGGTTGGTGAAAACCTGCTGTTGCCGCTGGAGTTGATCAAGCGCACGAGCCGCCAGGAGCGGGATACCGTTGCGAAATTGCTGGATCAACTCGATCTCGCCGATCGTTTTGACACCTATCCCGACCGCTTATCCGGCGGGGAACAGCAACGGGTCGCGATTGCCCGCGCGCTGATTCATGATCCGGATGTCATTCTTGCCGATGAGCCGACCGGTAATCTGGATCTGGATACCGGACAACAAGTGCTGGCATTGTTCGATTCGCTGGTAAAAAATGCAGGCAAGACCCTGATCATGGTGACCCATAGCCCTGAGGTACTCGGTAAAGCCGACCGGATTTTTTCGATCCGCAACAAGTCGCTGGCAATCGCCAGAAATGGTGTCCTGCCTGGAACTGGCGCGGCGGTTGAAGGTTAGCCGATGAGCTCTGTTCTAAACCGCGCCAGCCGTAATTTTTTATGGCGTCACCCCTGGCAGCTGGCGCTGGCGATTGTGGGCATAGCGCTGGGCGTAGCGGTGGTGATTTCTATCGATCTAGCGATGGAAAGTTCGCTCAATGCCTTTAATCAGGCAGGCAAGGCATTTTCCGGGGTAGCAACCCACAGGATTGTTGCCGGCGATGGCGGTCTTGATGAAAAACTGTATCGACGGCTCAGAGTTGATGAGGGCATACAAAAACTATCGCCCGTAGTGAACGGATATGTTTTTGTGTCAAAACAGGCTGATGCCGGGTTCAGCCTGATTGGGATCGATCCGTTCATTGAAAAATCATTTCAATCGATCTGGCAAACCCGGCAAAATAAAAACACAAGCGTCGGTTTGTTAACCCGTTTGATCACCGAGCCGAATACCGCGCTGATCAGTGAGCAAACTGCATCGCGTTTGGGCCTGAATATCGAGGATGATTTAACTATCGATACTGATCATGGCGAGCGCCGGTTAAAAATCATCGGGTTATTATCGCCAAACAATGCTGTATCCGAGCAGGTTTTGTCCCGGCTGATCGTTACCGATATCGCCACGGCCCAGGAGGTATTGGAAATGTTTGGGCGGCTCAGTTCCATCGAAGTGCTGATCGATAAACACCAGCCTGACGCCGCGCCTGTTCCCGACAGGCTTGCGGCATACACTCCGATAATACGCAAAGCGCTACCGGGCTATGCCTTGCTAGTCTCAACAGAAAGCCAGTCGCAAGCCATGCGAGAAATGACCAGGGCATTCTCGATCAATTTAAAAGCCTTGGGATTGCTTTCGCTGCTGGTGGGCATGTTCCTGATCTATAACACGATGACTTTCCTGGTCATGCAGCGTCGGCGTTTGATCGGCAGTTTGCGTTCAATCGGCGTAACCCGAAGGCAAATTTTTAAATTGATTATCGGCGAAGCTTTGTTATTGGCGGCCATCGGCACCCTGATCGGCATCGTGCTGGGCATTGCTCTCGGACAGGGACTGTTGTATCTGATTTCAGGAACCATCAACGCCATTTATTTCCGCATTGACGCAGCTTCATTAATGATCACGCCTTTACAAATAGGCAAGGGCGCATTGTTAGGCATTACCGCTACACTGCTGTCGGTTTTACCGCCTGCGTTTGAAGCGACGCGCATATCGCCGGTAACGGTATTGGTCCGGTCGCAGTTGGAATCGGGTATACGCCGGTTAATCAAAGCCGCGAATCTGATTAGCGGGGTATTTATACTCGGCGGAATGGCGCTGGCGTTCTTGTCCGGCAAAAGCATCGCCTTGGGTTTGGCCAGCATTTTCCTACTGCTGTTTGGATTTGCGATGATGACGCCTGCCTTGACGCTGATGTTTATGAAACTGATCGAACGTATATTCGGGCGGCTTTCAGGCATTTTAGTCCGCTTGCCGGCACGCATGGTTTCCGCTGAAATCAGCAGAACAGGCATTGCCATCGCCGCGTTAATGATTGCAGTTTCCGCGACGATAGGTATGGATTTGATGATAAGCAGCTTTCGCCAGACAGTTGCGGACTGGCTGCAAACCAGTCTTCGTGCCGATCTTTATGTGTCGTTGCCGGGGGAGAGGATGCCGGGTGCCAGGGCAGAGGAGGATCAGCGCTTAAAGGCTAAATTGGCTGAACTTCAGGACGTAAAGATGCTCAGCAGTGTATTGCATACCAACACTGCAATCGCCAAGGATGGTGTGTCTGCCGAAGCAGGCGCGGCGGCGGAAAACGATTTTACTAAAGTAGCGGTGTTCGAGCTGAATGAAGAATCCAGGCCGGGCTTCATTTTTAAACATAAGACGGATAACACACTTTGGGACAGGTTTGAGCAGCAACAGACGGTCATCGTCACCGAACCTTATGCCTATCACCATGGCGTCAAAATCGGCGATAAAATTCTGTTGCAGACCGATCAGGGCAATGAGCCTTTTGAAGTGCTAGGCATTTATGCAGATTACAGCGGCGACCGGGGACACTTGGCCATGAGCCGCCGGAATTATCGGCATTACTGGCCGGATCTGGGATATTCCGGCATCGGCGTTTATGCCAAGGACGGCGTCGACTTGCAACAACTGGAAAATCGGATCAATAAACTCCTGACAGCGCAACAGTCGGTTCAATCCGATCAGGCGATTTATAAAGCTTCAATGGAGTTATTTGAACAGACCTTTACTATTACTGAAACATTGCGCTGGCTGTCAGCGGCTATCGCTTTTGTCGGCGTGTTCAGCGCGTTGATGGCATTGCAGTTTGAACGAACCCGGCAACTGGGCATTTTGCGGGCCATAGGCATCACTTCCGGGCAACTGGCTGTGCTGATTACCGGTGAAACCGCATTGATGGGACTGGTCGCCGGCCTCATTGCCATTCCTGTCGGTTATATCGTCGCTTATATGTTGATTTTTGTGATTTACCAGCGCTCATTCGGCTGGACGATGGCGTTTCATTTTAATCCTGGAGTGATATACCAGGGCTTGGCTTTGGCGCTGATTGCAGCAACGCTGGCCGGTATTTTGCCCGCGCTGAAAATGGCGCAAACCAAGCCTGCCGAGGCGTTGCGGTCAGAATGAAAGGTAAGCGGATTTTTCTTGGATTGGTCATACTGCTGGTTATTCTGGCGGTGATTGTTTGGTGGCGGCCTTCGATGTTTCCATCCGATATCGAACTTGTTGCCGACCAATCTTTCAGCAAAACAGCCGCCCAAAAAGATAGATCGTTCAGCGACCTGTTATCCGAAGACGATGCAGATTTTGCCAAGGCCTTAAAACCTCGGCAGTTCTCATTTCCATCCGATCACGGCGCACATACCCCCTACCGGACTGAATGGTGGTATTTCACCGGCAATCTGGAAAATCCAGATGGCCGGAAATTCGGCTATGAACTGACTTTTTTCCGCTTTGCGCTCTCGGCAAAGCCTTATTTATCCCGGTCTGTCTGGCGAAATAATCAACTGTATATGGCCCATTTGACACTGACCGATGTAAAAGAAGACCGTTTTTACACAGACGAACGTTTCAGCAGAGCGGGCAATGAGCTTGCCGGTGCATCCGATAACAAATATCACGTTTGGTTGTATGACTGGTCGGCAACGGCACAGGGCAAGGTAGATTTTCCGCTGCGCTTGCGGGCTAAAAGCGATCAAGTTGCCATTGATCTGCTGTTAAACGCGCAAAAAAGCCTGGTTTTACAGGGAGAGCAGGGCTTAAGCCGGAAAAGCGCCGAATCCGGCAATGCCTCCTATTATTACTCCTATACCCGATTGACGACGCTGGGCACTTTGAGCATAGCCGGCATTAATCATACAGTGACCGGCAATAGCTGGATGGATCGGGAATGGAGCACCAGTTCCTTGTCAAAAGAACAAAGCGGCTGGGACTGGTTCGCCTTGCAGTTCTCCGATAGCAGCGAATTAATGTTTTATCGATTAAGACGCAAAGACGGTCAGCAAGATAGTAACAGCGCCGGCTCAGTCGTTCTGCCTGACAGTACGAAAGTGCCGCTGCATGTGCAGGACGTTACGGTAAAAACTCTCGATACCTGGCGCAGTCCTCATTCACAGGTTAATTATCCGTCGCGGTGGCGGCTATCCGTGCCCAGCCAGAAACTTGAAGTCGATATCGTTCCGTTAATAAACGATCAGGAACTCAATGTCAGCTTCCGGTATTGGGAAGGCGCGGTCACCATTATCGGGACCAAAAACGGTAAAACGATTTCAGGTCAGGGCTATGTTGAATTGGTTGGGTATTAGTGAGCGCTGGGTCTAGGGTTTATGCTGAACATAACAACAAAATAGAAAATATGAAGCGGCGAGCAGATTAGATGAAGAAGATTTTAGTAGCCGGCGCCACCGGCCAAACGGTGTGGAGTTGACGTTGGCGTTGTGTGATAAGTATGGTGATGAAAATGTAGTTGCGGCCGGATCTCTATTGGGGAAGTAACTGGGGTCAGAAGAGTAAATTTAATTTAACTTACTCTGACCCCCAGTTATTGTCTTTCGATTTGGGTTTGAGGGATTATCATTTTTAACAACAATTTTTTTGACAAAGATTCATCTGAGGAAAAAGCGGACAACCGGAGAGACATTGACGCGGCGTAATACAATCGCCACATCCAGCTTCAGCGTGTTTTCCTCGAAACTGACGGAATCTTTCGCTTTTTCTCCAAATATCACTGAGCGAAGAACTATTGAGAGGAATTCCAGTGTAGCCAGATTCAACCATATAAGAGCATGGATAAACTTCCATATTTTCCGATATAAAAAGCGAAAAACGTCCCGCATCACAGCCTTCAAGAGAAATCTCTGGAGCATTGCCAAATCTAGCTAGACCTGTAATCGTGCAGGTATCAAAGCCAATCCGAAAGGGTCGTCTCACACCTGTAGCCAGACGGAAAAACTCCTCAACACGGGGGCTTTTGTTAAGCAGCAGATTTTCATCGGCAAGACGCCCCACTGGCTTGTAATTCAAAAAAACGATAGCATTCGCCTTTTTCAGAAAAATTGGCGGTTTGTTAAGCCACTCAATAGCAATGTCCACCGATTGACTTGTTAGTATAAAGTGAATGTTGGTGGTAATTCCGTTCGACTTTAGCAGATCAACTGCTGCCATTGTCTCTTCATAAGGTGGATAGGCACTTACTGCCACTGCGCCACAATATTTGGCTGTCGCCTCAATGATTGGCAGTGTTAGCCCTCGTCCATTTGTAGTGTAATTAGGCACTATGCCGTAGTTTGCACGTGTGAGACGTAGAATTTCGGTGAACTGCGGGTGCTGATTAGGATTGCCACCGCCAAGAGCAACCTGGAAAACATGCATGGCTTGCGCTTGCCGAATGATTTCTTCGTAATTCTCCAGAGAAATGTGTGAGCCAGACTTGTCTGATTTTCGATAACAGAACAAGCAGCCTCGGTCGCACCAGTTGGTTATAGCAATATCCAATAACTCTGGCCCATGCTCCGCCCAGAATGGTTCATCGTGCCCTTGGTCTTCAACACGCGCAAAGAAACCAGAGTTCGGATTGAAAATAGCCGTATAGTGTTCTTTAGCAAAACGCTTGATGATAAATGCAGCCTTACTCATGTCACCAAACGCATTCCAAGCCATTAAAATATATTTTTTCGTTTTCTACCTCGAACGAGTCAGTACAGAAAAAACATTCGACCAGATTCTCATCACTGGATAATTTGCCTAAATATGCCTTTAGTCCATGATTCTTGGCATCTTGTATCTTTGTGATCATGTGCGATGAAAGGTAATCTGTCCATTCGCCTTCAAACAATGATTCTGCTGGAACCTGTTTATCGACTGTTTTAAAGTCTATTGCAGTATCTATGCTCTGAATCACCGCCTGATAGAACTGTTCAAATAGGTTGGCAATAGGCGAATCTGGCTCTATCCCCATTAGCTCGAAGAAATCGGCTTGATTAAGGTCTTCTTTGGCAATAATAAGGAACGATGTGGAGGAACTGTTTGAAACAAAACCTGTTCTGATCTTCATAATTCTCCTCTTGGTTCAAAAAGGTTTTCCAGGAACTCGACCCCATAATCTTCTATGAGAAAATGAAAACTAGGCTGAAAATAAATAATCTGGCAACTCTGCGCGAACCGGACATTGATGTCGTTAACAATCTCCAGAGTGAACAGAAACCGCTTACGCACATACTCATCAAAGGTGCCATATTCTATGGCGTAGTAATCCGCATAATCGTACTTCAGTTCCAAGGAACGATTAAAAATTTCATCATACAAATTCGCAAGTAATTCTCCAGCGTATGTCCCTCGTTTAACTTTCGCTTTCAATAAAAACATTGACTCGTCAATTGGAGCACCAAGACTGATTAATATCGAATTTCGATGAGATGAATCGTAACCGAGAGGAAGGATGAATGTTTTATTAGTCGGGGCAATGATGGTGTTATGTTTTGTTTTCCACGGCAATTTTGCGAAGAAGTAATGTAATGTAAAGATCATGCGACTGAAAAAATGTTTGTGGAAAATAAAAGCTCAGCGAGAATTCGAGACAATTTATAAAACATCCGTATTACTCTCCGTACTAACAGATGTTTCAAAACGCTTAAGAAAGCGGCCAACTTCTCGGTTAAGGACGGAGTGTTCTGAACGATCCTGTAACAATACTTGTTTAGCTTCGATGATTAACGGATTGTTGATAGATAAGTGTTGCGAATACTCCGTCAGCAACCGCCAAACATAAGGTTTATGTCGGGTAGGTTTGTGTTGTAGCGATTCATGTAGTAGCCCAATCGCGTAGTCTGAGTGAACGTCTAACAGCTTACGGAAAATGACCATGCAACTAGACTCAAGGTATGAATTGCCATCTACAGGCAGCAGTAGAATTAAAAACTGAAAAAGTCCATTTTCAGGCGCATTAGCTATAGGGATAAACGTTGGGAGCACTTTCTTGCTGATAAATTCACAGAAAGCTTCACTAAAAGAACCGTCATTACTATATTGATGACTTTTAAAAGTAGTCATAATTAGATTATCGAACTGCGCATCATGAGCTTGGGTAACATAAGATAAAAACAGTTCAAGATTAAGCAGAGGATAGCGACTAGGGTGCCAACGAACTGCTAGTTTACGCGCCACTATTCTTGCCTCTTCATTACCCGCCTGCAAAGCTTTCACAATCAAATCTCGATCCTCAATCCGCAATAGTTTGGTGTCAATGTTAAACACTTCATAGTGATAAACATCCATATACCATGATTGGTCACGGTAGAAATTCCAAAAAGCATCATTCTCTGGGTGGCGTGATGCGTAAAATAGAAACCTCTTGGTGCCCTCGATTATTTGCGAATCCTTGGGATCGTTTCGTGCAATGTATTCATTAAACGCCTTTATGTCAGTCTCATAAACCCTATAGAGAAGATATTGTGCTAACAGGTAGTCGCGAAATTCATCGAAAGTGAAATTTATGGTTTCCTCTATCGGTGAAAAAATAGACGGTGCGGAGGGTGCTGCATCACGTCGTATGACCAGCTCTTCGTCCAACAGCGCATACAGCGCGACATTAAGGGTTTCGGGAATTGCGGAGGTAGGCACATCAGAAAACTGCCAATGTTCAAGCATGTTCTTCACAGTACATTCTAAAACAGCAACAAGATCAGTATTAGAATTTTTAGGATTCAATTCGGAGGTAACGCGACGCATAAATAGGTCGGCAGTCCCCAGTTTTTTCTCCAGGTAGATTTTGAAAATCTGCTCACGATAAATATTGGCGATATGAGGCTGTCGATATTCTTTCGATTTATTTTTAGCACCATAAGCTTCGCAAAAAAAGCGCAATAGCAAGATGTCACTTTTAAGTGATTCGATTACTTGTTCGGAAACTAACTCAGGCAGGATTTCGAAAAAAGCGAAATAGCCTTGCAATATCTCATCGTAACGCTCCTTATCGCGTTGGTACTCATGTGCTTCTTCTACAAAGGTGTAAGCGGCAAGAGGTTCTTTAATTAAGTTACCGAAGCGTTGGCGGAAAAACTCGGAGCGGCAAGTCAGTAGTAGCTTAATATTAGGATATTCAATCACCGTCTCGATAAAATGCTCAAGTTGCACAGAGAACTCACTAATGCGGTGATGTTCATTTAACCCATCGATAACAAGCACAAACGGTTTGTTTACCTCGTTTGCGTGCATAGAAAGTAGTCTGGCGGCATCTGAGAATGAATTAGTCGCCCCCTCAAAAATTAGGCGGTGAATTGTTTCGCCAAGGTCTGTCGCGTTTACTGCACTGATTTTACGCCCGCTAAGATAAGCACAGGGTATTTCGTGTTTCAGCAAAAAATTCTCAACAAAATCACAGACTAGATTAGTTTTCCCTTGCCCGGCTCGCCCCGTCAAAATAAAAACCTTTGCTTCCACTGCATTTAATTCTTTGAGTTGATCCCGTATTAATCTCCAACCGAACATTTCCAAGTGGTATTTATTCTCTTCAAAAAAAGGTTCACATTCTGGTTTAACGAAGAAAGGTGATGGCTGAATACGCGCTCCACTTTGGTAAGCTTCCAGTTGCTCAGTTGTTTTTGTTAGTTCAGTTGAAAGTTGGGAGGCAGCTGCATTCACATCCGCTAAGGTATTTTTTAAGTAGTAAGATTTTAAGTCCGGAAATGGTAATGCCGGCAATCCTGCTTTACTCAAAAAACGGTTAATGCCTGGAACATTGGCACGGCCAAGTGAATCCAGTGTTCTGCGAAAAAAAAGGGTAGGATGAGCGAAGGTGCGTATTAGATTTTTAGTTCCACGAGTTTCAATGAAAATATCAGGAATATATTTTCCAGAATGCTTTTCATAGTTGAGCTGGCGTTGCGATTGGCGAACTAAGTAAGTTTTGATGTCAATAGAGGGCTCAGAGGTTCGAACCCCATTATGCACTTGATAAATAATGACTGTCCCGTTGTTGTCTCTCCCGATACCTACGCTGTTATATCTAGCTGAGACAGAATTACCAGAGCCACGTTTTTTAAACCAGTCAAACATTACTTTGAAGGCCATAAGGTGAGTGCCAAACCCAGTAACGTTGCCGCACCTGTAACGATATTCCAAACTATCCAAAATAAAGCTTGCGGCTCATTTTGAGCGTTCTGATTTGTAGTTACAGTAATCGATGCGTGACTATCACGACCTACTGCGACACTTCCATGGCTTGCATTAACGTGCTTTATAGTACGTGTGCGAAGTAGCCCACAGATTAAAGAGATACCGCCAACAATTATCAAACCGTAGCCAATCAACTGCATTATCACCCCCCTTCCCAATTAATTAAATATCCACCATTCAATAAGTATACCATCAAGGATGTTAGACAAGAACGGCTGAGTTGAATGTTATATATAAGAGATTCTAGGTCTTCTGCACTTTACACCGGACATTGGAATTAACATCTATGTCCGAAGGACTTCTTGGGGGCGAACTGAGACAGTCAATGCCTAATGACAGTTGAGACAATTGTCGGATCAAGTCCAGAGTCTTACAAACTAGCGTCAGGAAGTACCGTTATCTTTGACATTTCCGGCATGCGGGCCGCATTCTTTTTGGGCTCCCGCTTCCCACCACCAGCGTCCGACTCTTTCATGTTCATGAGGCAAAATAGCGCGGGTGCAAGGCTCGCAGCCTATGCTGGTGAAGCCTTTTTCATGTAATTCGTTATACGGCACCTGATAGGCTTCAATATAATCGCCGGGCCTATGACCGCATGCACACGGAAAGCGGACGTAACATATAAAAACTGGACGATGACAGCCAGAGGTAGATTAGCTGCAAATATCCGAAGCCATCGACCCGAATTTATTGCCAAAGGGATCTTTCCCCTCAGGGTCGGGGCATTGATTTACAATCGCTCAGCTTTGTATAGGGTATCTGTTGAGATATTAAGCCCATATTCGACGCCTCAGTTTCTAATCTTGTACCCAGTCTTAAACACCCACCCTACAAAAGTCAGGCAGATGATAAGAAAGCCAAACGTCATGCCAATACTCATGCCGATGTGCACATCGGCGACGCCGTAGAAGCACCAGCGAAAGCCGCTGATCAAATAGACCACTGGATTGAACAGGGTGATCTTCTGCCACAATGGAGGCAACATTGTGATCGAATAGAACGCGCCGCCCAAGAATGTGAGCGGGGTGACGATCAACATCGGAACCACCTGTAGTTTCTGAAAATTATCGGCCCATAGACCGATAATGAAGCCAAACAGGCTGAAAGTAACCGCAGTGAGCAACAGAAAAGCGATCATCCATAAGGGATGGGCGATCTCGTAGGGCACGAAAATGCGGGCGGTGCCCAGAATAAGTAGCCCCAACATCACTGATTTGGTCGCCGCCGCCCCCACATAACCAATGAGTATCTCGACCCATGAAACCGGTGCTGATAGCAGCTCATATATAGTGCCCGCCCACCTGGGCATGTAAATGCCGAAAGAAGCATTAGAGATGCTTTCGTTCAGTAAATTCAGCATGACCAATCCTGGGATGATGAAAGCGCCATAACTGATGTCGTCAATGTCACCCATACGCGAACCGATGGCTTTGCCGAATACGATGAAGTACAGCGAGGTGGTCAGTATCGGTGCGGCGATGCTTTCCCACACAGTACGAAAGGTGCGTGCCATTTCAAAGTGGTAAATGGCGCGAATGCCATAGGTGTTCATTGCAGTATCTCCTTGGGCTGATGCACCAGACTGACGAAGATGTCCTCCAGTGAACTCTCGCTGGAGCGTAAGTCTTTGAATTCGATATTGTGCTCACCTAGCATGCGCAATAGCTCGGCAATCCCGGTTTCTTCTTTTTGGCTGTCGAAGCTATAAACCAGGGTATGTCCTTCGTCGGAGAGCGCTAATGGCCAAGCGCTTAGCTCGGCCGGGATGTTGTCCATGGGCTGCCGCAAAGTCAGCGTGAGCTGCTTTTTGCCGAGCTTGCGCATTAGTACATCTTTGTCTTCAACAACAATCAGTTCACCTTTGCTGATGACGCCGATGCGGTCTGCTATGTCTTCGGCTTCTTCGATGTAATGTGTGGTCAGAATGATGGTGGTACCCTGCTCACGTAGTTCGCGCACCATGCGCCACATGCCGTGTCGTAACTCCACATCCACGCCGGCACTCGGCTCATCAAGGAACAATATCGTTGGCTCATGCGCGAGGGCTTTGGCAATCAGCACGCGACGTTTCATGCCGCCTGATAAGGTCATGATTTTTGCGTCGCGTTTGTCCCACAGGGACAGATCGCGCAGCACTTTTTCCAGGTAGGTTGCGTTGGGTGCCTTACCGAACAGCCCCCGACTGAATTTGATTGTGGCCCAGACCGACTCAAACGAGTCCGTATAGAGTTCCTGCGGCACCAACCCGATGCTGGCCCGCGCCGCGCGGTAGTCTCGCATGGTGTCGTGACCGTCGGCGATGATGGTTCCAGAGCTAGCCTTGACGATGCCGCAGATGATGCTAATCAGTGTCGTTTTGCCCGCACCATTGGGTCCGAGCAAGGCGAATATCTCACCGCGTTTTATCTCCAGGTTGATTTTTTTGAGCGCTTGGAAACCGCCGGCATACGTCTTGTTAACGTCGCGCACGAAGATGATGGGAACGGAATTTTCGGCGGCTGCGGATGTGGGCATTGTCTTTATGAATGATAGGCTAGGTGTAAGGATTCTTTCACAGTGCAAGTGATTGTATAAATAATTGTTTATCTTGAGCAATCATGGCTAAATCTGCCGTTTCTCCGGCAGTAGTCTAAGAGTCCAGACCTTTATTGTAATCTGATGTTTAGGTGAGATTAAACAAACAACAGTAAAGTCTCATAGACGTGTAGTTTAATCAATTTCAGAGTCTATATTTAATAATAGGCTTTCGAATACCAAAGCAATTAATTCATCGAGTTAGTGTCATACGTTTCTATACATATTGTGTTTTCAGTTTGAAGTGTTATGGTTTTATGTACGGTTGAAATGGAATGGTGCTTTTTAAACTCCAGATGACACTCAGCAACCAATTGCGGACATGCGGTTTACATTCTGTATTATCCGCAAACTATTTTTATCCACATTGAAGTGTTAACGCCGCTCGTCGCGCCGACTGATAAGGAGGCACGACCCTATTTTCGTCCAATAGACTGTCTCCACGCTTCTGGCTTAATCGCAGCCGTAGTTTCCTAATCGATTGAACAAAGGAAGAACACAATGAACATTCTGATGGTACTGACGTCTCATGACACGCTTGGGAATACAGGGAGGAAGACGGGGTTCTGGCTGGAAGAGTTCTGCGCCCCTTATTACACGTTTATTGATGCGGGTGCTAGCGTTACGGTCGCTTCCCCCAAAGGCGGTGAACCGCCGCTCGACCCCAAGAGCGACACACCCGAAGGGCAGACCGACCTTACAAGCCGATTTAAGAACGATCCTAAAACGCAGGCCGTACTAGCCGGCACGACGAAACTATCCGACGTGAAGGCGCAGGATTACGATGCAATCTTTTATCCGGGCGGTCACGGTCCGATGTGGGACCTGGCTGAAGATCCAATCTCGAATACCTTGATCGAAACCTTTTACAACGCAGGCAAACCCGTCGCGGCGGTCTGTCATGGTCCTGCCGTATTACACCACGCAATGTTTAACGGCGAACCGATAGTGAAGGGGAAACGCGTCACAGGCTTTACAAATTCAGAAGAAGAGGCCGTTCACCTCACTGAGATAGTGCCGTTTCTGGTCGAGGACGAACTCAAGCGTCTAGGCGGCCACTTCGAAAAGGCCGCCGACTGGCAGAGTTTCGCGATCGTCGATGGCCACCTGATCACCGGGCAGAACCCGGCGTCTTCAACAGCGGCGGCCCAGGAACTCATCAAGCTGCTGACGTCGACTCTGGTAGGCGTAAGTTGACCCGCCGATCTTCCGCAAAGGCAAATTCGACTTTTGGCTTATTCGCTAACCTATGAATAATTATATAATTTTTGGGCTGGCGTGTAATATCCGATAGTATGCAGCTTCTTATTAATGACGCGCATACGTTTCTTAGTATTTTTTTCAGTTCCCGTACAGCACAAAGGAGAATAAAAATGGCATTAAGAATAAATGATGAAGCACCTGATTTCACAGCCACCACAACGCATGGAATCATTAATTTTCATGAATGGATTGGTAATGGATGGGCTATCTTATTTTCTCATCCCAAGGACTTTACGCCGGTGTGTACCACTGAGCTGGGCTATATGGCAAAGCTAGAGCCTGAATTCACGAAACGAAACTGCAAGATTATTGGTTTAAGCGTTGATCCAGTGGATAACCACTCCAGATGGGTAAAAGATATCGAAGAAACACAAGGCTGTGCTGTTAATTATCCGATGATCGGCGATACTGATTTGGCAGTGGCGAAACTTTATAACATGTTGCCTGCTGATGAGGCAGGTTCGTCAGAAGGCCGAACAGCAGCGACAAATGCAACGGTTCGCTCCGTTTTTATTATTGGACCAGACAAAAAAATTAAGCTGATGCTTACCTACCCTATGACAACGGGGCGTAATTTTGACGAAATCCTGCGGGTTTTAGATTCAATGCAGCTAACATCTAAGCACAAAGTCGCTACACCAGTTAATTGGAAAAACGGTGAAGATGTCATTATTGTCCCATCAGTATCCGATGAGGAAGCAAAAGGAATGTTTAAAGAAGGTTGGAAAACACTAAAGCCATATCTGCGTTTGGTTAAGCAACCGCACTAGCAGGTTATTCCAGCGGTCAGCCTCTGGTGTCTCCTGGAGACGCTACGTTAACTTATAAATCCTGCCATTTATATGGTTAAAAACTTAAAACATTAGACATTTCGATATGGACTGTCTAATGTTTTCAGCGACCGCTTAAGGTCGAACTGCGACAGCCCCGTAGGTCGGGCAACAGCTTTTCGTTGCCCGACATTTTGATGTGTGTGAATGTCGGGCATAAACAGCTTGCCCGACCTACGTGACTTATTTTTAACCAAAACAGAAATAAAGGTTTTTCAATCCCTCTACGCCGCTTTGTTGATACAACTGAAAGTAATCGCGCAAAGTACGTTCATAAGTGCCCACCAATAAGGCGATCTTATTATTAGGCAGTCCACGGCTTTTTAGCCACAATGCTTCCAGGCGCCTACGTACTAACGGTATGGGGTGGGTCTGCCTTTCCTTTTTTAAAATATCTAATGTTTCCGGAGTAAATTCAATATCTGCTGTCATCATAATTCTTTTGCCAAAGAGCTTTAGTACGCTGGTGAATCGATTGAGTAATAAATAAAAAAGTGGGGGCGAAAATACTTTGCTACCACTGAGGCCTTACTCATAGGGCAAATAGCTTAGGCAATAATTTGGCGTTTTAGGATATGTACGAACACCTAGAAGGCGTATAGGAAAGCGTAACGGTAGTAGAGCCGCAAACAAAACACCCTCAATAAATCAACACGATTTCATAGGGGTTGCCAATAATTCGTTATTTTTCGGCGTCTCAAATAGCGTCAAATCGTCCATGTTCTTGGCAGAAACTCAATTTTTCCAACAACGCTGTTCAAAAGGATACTATTAGCTGTCATAAGGCTTAAACAAAGGAGAAATCACTATGCATTTTCAAATAAAGGTTCCTAATGCACATCCGGCGGGTATCCTCGAAGTTTTCTCGCCTTATGACGGTAAACAAGTCGGATCTGTCGAAACCATTGACGCAGCCGGTGCCGAGCAGGCGTTACAAAATATGACTACGGTTTTTAGTGATCGTCAGTCCTGGCTACCGGCACATGAGCGCATCGCTATTCTGGAACGTACTGCACGACTCATGCAGGAACGCTCTGAACAGTTAATCGCACTCGCCATTGCTGAAGGGGGCAAGCCTTATCAAGATACCAAGATTGAACTAATGCGGGCCATAGCAGGCATACAAAACTGTATTGACTGTATCCGTACCGAACACGGTTCGGAAATCCCCATGCAACTTAACTTAGCCTCGATGAACCGTCTGGCCTTTACGCATCGAGAACCTATCGGGCCTGTGGTTGCCGTGAGCGCCTTTAATCATCCGTTAAATTTAATTGTGCATCAGGTAGGCCCGGCCATTGCCAGCGGTTGCCCGGTCATTATCAAACCCGCCAGGGAAACACCGCTGTCAGCTTTTGCACTGGTTGGAATTATTCATGAGGCCGGTTTACCTAAAGCGTGGTGTCAGCCGGTAGTTACTGAAGATACGGCTGTTGCCGAGCAATTAGTAACCGATAAGCGCGTTGCGTTTTTCAGTTTTATAGGCAGCGCCAAAGTTGGCTGGATGCTGCGTTCAAAACTGTCGCCGGGTACTCGCTGTGTTCTGGAGCATGGCGGGGCAGCTCCTGTCATTGTGGCCGAAGACGCTAATCTCGATAACATATTGCCGCTATTGGCAAAAGGCGGTTTTTATCATGCCGGACAAGTCTGCGTCTCTGTGCAGCGTGTTTATGGGCATCGTTCGATTGTTAAGGCAGTTGCAGAGCGCTTAGCCTCGTTGGCGGAAAACATGACAGTAGGCGATCCCTCCAGCGACAAAACCGATGTCGGCCCGATGATTCGTTACCGCGAAGTCGACCGGATCGAAACGTGGGTTAATGAAGCCTTGCAGGAAAAAGCGACGCTCATGGCCGGCGGCAAGCGCTTATCAAATGCGCTTTATCAACCCACAGTGTTATTAAACCCATCGGAACACGGCAAGGTCAGCCGGCAAGAAATTTTCGGCCCGGTAATCTGCGTCTATGATTACGACCAAATCGATGATGCGATCAATCGGGCTAATTCCCTGCCGTATGCCTTTCAGGCAGCAGTCGCTACACAAAACATTGATACGGCCCTCTATGCCTATAAACACCTGGCGGCATCCGCTGTCATGATCAATGATCACACCGCCTTCCGGGTCGACTGGATGCCCTTTGCAGGATTGCGCGAATCCGGATATGGTAAGGGCGGTATCCCTTATACTTATTGGGATATGCAAATTGAAAAAATGGCGGTTTTTCATTCGCCAGCGATTTAAATCAAGGACAACCGCTTACCTTTTGGATACTTTTCTTTTTAAAAGACTTAGATTCAACTCATAAGTGCAATTACCACTGATACAGATTCTAAGAACCTGATCACCATCGCCGACCGGAGGCAAACAATATGAATCAGGATAAAGCCAAAATTAACGTTTATTACGATGGCGCCTGTCCCAAATGCGTCAAAGACAGGACGACCTATGAAAAACTCGCCGGGAAAGCGGGTGAAGACGTTTGCTGGATCGACATTACCGGCCGGGAAGAGCAACTGCGTCAAATCGGCATCGATCCTCACAAGGCGCTAACCGAACTGCATGTTCAGGATGAAAATCAGCAGATTCATTCCGAGATGGATGCTTATATCCTGCTGATGAGCAAAGTGCCTGTGTTGAAACCGGTAGCCTGGTTGATCGGGCTGCCGCTGATTCGTCCGCTGCTTGCTAAAATCTATCACTGGCAGGTTAACCGGCGCCTGCATCGTAGCGGACGGTTATAATTAATCTACCAGTTTTTTCAATACCGTGCGCAGAATGCCGCCATCCCGATAATATTGGATTTCAATCGGCGTATCGATGCGGCTTACGGCCTTAAAGGCCGTGACGGTTCCATCGGGCGCGGTTGCCGAAACCTTAACGTCCTGTTGCGGCACCGAGGCATCGGAAATATCGATTGCAAAGGTTTCCGTCCCGGTTAATTTCAGGTTTTTAGCCGATTCGCCGTCGATAAATTGCAACGGCAAAATACCCATGCCGATCAGGTTGCTGCGGTGAATCCTTTCGTAACTCTCGGCGATGACCGCTTTTACGCCCTGCATAAACGGGCCTTTTGCCGCCCAGTCGCGGGATGAGCCGGAGCCGTATTCTTTACCGGCAAGGATGCACAGCGGTATGCCGGCCTCTTTATACTTCATCGCGGCATCAAAAAACGTCATCCGCTCGCCGGTTGGATGATAGACCGTAGCATTGCCTTCAATGCCCGGCACCAGCAGGTTATGAATACGGATGTTAGCGAAAGTGCCTCGACTCATCACCTGATCGTTGCCTCGGCGCGAACCGTAACTGTTCCAGTCTTTTTGTTCTATGCCTTTCTCCAGAAGATACAACGCCGCTGGAGAGCCGGGGGCGATCTGACCGGCCGGTGAAATGTGATCGGTGGTAACGGAGTCGCCGAACAGGGCCAGTACCTGCATGCCGGTAAGCGGCTGTATTTCTTGCCGATCTGTCGTCATTCCTTCGAAGAATGGCGGTTTCCTGATATAGGTCGAGTTCTCGTTCCATTCGTACAGTTCGGTGCCGCTGACTTCCACCTTCTGCCATGTTTTAGTGCCGGTGAAAACATCCGCATAACGCTCCCGGAACATCTCCGGCGTCACAAACTGCCTCATTACTTCGGCCACTTCCCAAGGCGTAGGCCAGATGTCTTTCAGGTAAACCGGCTTGCCGTTTTTATCTTCGCCCAACGGTTCTCGGGTAATATCCAGCGCCGTTGAACCGGCCAACGCATAGGCAACGACCAGCGGCGGCGAGGCGAGATAATTGGTCTTGGTCAGCGGATGCACGCGGCCTTCAAAATTCCTGTTGCCGGACAGCACCGCGGAAACGACCAGATCGTTTTCCAGTATCGCTTTTTCAACCGCGTCATCCAGCGGGCCGGAGTTGCCGATGCAGGTGGTGCAGCCGTAGCCGACCAGATAGAAGCCGAGTTGTTCCAGAAAGCCGAGCAACCCCGACTGCTTTAAATACTCCGTTACCACTAGCGAGCCGGGGGCCAGCGAGGTTTTTACATAGTTTTTAACTTTCAATCCCCGCTCCACCGCTTTTTTGGCAACCAGGCCCGCTGCGAGCATGACCGACGGGTTGCTGGTGTTGGTACAGGAAGTGATCGCCGCAATCACGACTGCGCCATGGGTGATTTTCTCATCGGCATTATTCCTCGACACGATGCCGCTACGTTCCAGGTCACGCTCGAACAGCCCCATGCCCTTGATTCCTGTCGGTTCGATCAGCATTTGCCGGTAGGTCGGCCCGACTTCACTGAGGGCGATGCGGTCTTGCGGGCGCTTGGGGCCTGCAAGCGAGGGTTCGATGGTGCCGAGATCGACTTCCATAACCTGGGTAAATTCGGGATCCGGCGTAGTGTCGGTGCGAAACAGCCCCTGTTCCTTGGCATAACGTTCGGTCAGATCGATCAGCTCCGCATGCCGCCCGGTAAAACGCATGTAACTGAGCGTCTCGTCGTCGATCGGAAAAAAACTCACCGTCGAACCTTGCTCGGGCGCCATATTACTGAGGGTAGCCCGGTCCGGAATACTCAGATTAGTCAGCCCGGAACCGTAAAACTCAATGAATTTCCCGACCACGCCAAAGTTCCGGCAAAGCTCTGTCACGCGCAGCACCAGATCCGTCGCAGTAACGCCCGGAGGCAGTTCGCCGGTCAATTTGATGCCGACGACATCGGGAACCAGCATGTAGACGGGCTGATCAAGCATCACCGCTTCAGCCTCAATGCCGCCGACACCCCAGCCGAGCACGCCCAGGCCGTTAATCATCGGCGTATGCGAATCGGTGCCGACGCAGCTGTCGGGATAACAGACGTTTTTATCCTTATTATGGAACACGACCGGCGCAAGGTATTCGAGATTGACCTGATGAACGATGCCGGTAGAAGGAGGAACCACACGGAGATTTTGGAACGCCGATTGCCCCCATTTAAGGAACTCATAGCGTTCGGCATTTCTTTCAAATTCGATGGTTTCGTTTAATAGCAGCGCATTGGCCTTGCCGAAATAATCCACCTGTACCGAGTGATCGATCACCAGGTCGCAGGGAATCAACGGATTGATTTTTTTCGGATCGCCGCCCAGCCGCTTCATCGCATCCCGCATCGCGGCCAGATCCACGAGCGCCGGTACGCCGGTAAAATCCTGCAATATAACCCGGGCCGGTTTGAAAGGGATTTCATATCTTGCGCCTTGCGGCTGCCAGTTGGCGACGCTCAAGACATGATCTTGGGTAATCACATCGTTGTCGCAGTTGCGCAATAAAGACTCAAGCAGGATTTTTATCGTGTACGGCAGTCGTGAGATATTGGCCGCGCCGGTAGATTCAAACCGGGACAGGGAATAATACGAAATCGAGCCGATGCTGTCGGTTTTCAGTTGTTGATGCGCACCAAATGGATCGTGGTTAATCATGATAGAAACCTCCCTTACTGTCCACACAGCTCGTCATCCCGGCAGGGATTGCCGGGATCCAGAAGCCATGGATGGCAATGTCAAGTCGTACTATAGGAGGTTGGAACTCAACTAACCGGTTTTAGCCGCACAAGGCTATTTGTTGAGTATTTTTCCCTCGTACTTTCTCACATCCCTGTGTTCTGGATTCGCTTCGCACTCTAACGGGTCCGGCAATCCCTGCCGGAATGACGGTGATGCGATTTGTGCGTATACCAAATGTTTATAGGTTAGAGAAATTAACAATCGAAGATAGCTTTTACCCGTATCAGTAGTTGCGTCAAGAATTTTGATTTTATCTTGAGGTAATTGAGAGCTAAATTTTGGTTTAAAAATTTATCTGAATGAAACGGTACAACGTGAGTGCGATATTAGCAAGATTCACAACAGCCAATCTTCCTGCTTTAAACCGGGTACTTTGGCAAACTCACGGGTGTTATGGGTGACAACGGTCGGGTCGTGGGCAACGGCGATGGCTGCAATCTGCAAATCATAGGGGCCGATCGGTGTGCCTTGGCTGGACAAATGAGCGCGAATGTCGCCAAAGTGCCGCGTCGCTTGACCCGCAAAAGGTAAGCTTGGCAACCATTCCAACAAGGTTAGCAAACGGATGCGATTCTGTTCTTGTCGAGCGCTCTTGGCCACGCCAAACCATAGCTCTGCTTCAACTGGCGCACAGACTCGCAACGTGGATCGGCTGACACGACGCACATGGTGCAGCATCTGAGGATGCTCTTTCAACAATGCTATAGCCGCATTGGTATCCAGTAAATAAGTCATTAGTCCAATGCCTCGCGCTGCACATCAACCCCCAAATCGTCGTCGCTAATGTCATCGGGGAAATCTTCACTCAAGCCGCCCGCTATGGCAGCGAGAAAGGCTTCGGTATCGTTCTGCTGTTTTGTGTTGGCCGGTACCGGAGCGTAACGTTGTTCCAGAAATTCGATGAAATCCAAGGCTTCACGGGCAGCGGTTTCAGGGAGGTTGAGACTGTGTTGATAAATAGTTTCGGCCAGGTTCATGGAGTATTCCTCAGTAAATCAATGTTGTCATCCTAGCATAACTTCTTTTACGCTGGTTTTCCAAGTAACGTAGTTCGAGCATGCTGTTCATGCTCGGCAGGAGCTTGGGGCGGAAGATGGTGACTGCTAACAGCAACATGTCTAAACTATGTAATCGTTCCCAATACCTGTAGGAATTAATCAGCGTTGAATATTTTGCGAACGAAGTTTCCTTAAGGTACAGGTTGCGTACCACTACTCTTGTTAAATGTAAGTCATGCTAAATCGCTCAGTTAAAAAGATTTACCCTATTAGTGACAATAGTAAAGACAGCGAAAACCTGACTTTTGCCGATATTTTAGATGTACCGAATATCGTTTTGTTGGGTGAGCCGGGTGCTGGTAAGAGCCACCTATTCAATCATGGAAGTCAACATGAGAACGGCAACTGCATAACCGCTAGAAACTTTACGATTTATGCCGACGAACCCTATACCAATAAACCTGTTTATATCGATGCACTCGATGAAAAACGGTCACGCAGTGAGCAGCCGGATTCAATCGGCGAAATAATCAGGCGTATCAAACAAATCAATCCATCGAAAGTCCGATTATCTTGCCGTGTGGCAGATTGGTTGGGTGAGACAGACCTCGAATTATTTAAACCCTACTTTGAAGCTAACGGCGGCTATTGCGTAGTAGTGCTTGAAGCACTGACTGGAGCAGAAATAGACCAGATACTTACCGGGAAAAATATTGATAATCCGAGTGAGTTTAGGGAACAAGCCTATAACAAAGGCGTGAGTTCGCTGCTGACTAATCCGCAAACATTGATAATGCTGGCCGATTCGGTAAAAAACGGGCAATGGCCGAAGACCAAAAAAGAATTATACGAGAACGCTACGGAGTTGCTTCTAACCGAACACAACGACAAGCATAAACGTAAACCCTTGGCAGGTTTTACACCGAGTCAGCTAAAAGATGCCGCAGGCGCGGCTTGTGCTGTCTTGCTGATTGCGGATGTTGAAGGGATTTCTTTATTAAAGGGCAGACATTCTTACGCAGAAATTCCTTATCCAGATTCAGAGGCGGTATTGGCCGCATTGACTAAACAAGCTTTTGTCACAATAGATCAAGAACAAGTTAATTATTCACACCGCACTATCGCCGAATATTTGGCAGCGTGTTGGTTGGTCAATTCTATTCGCAAGGGGCTACCTGTTTCCCGTGTATGCAGTTTGTTGTGCGTTGATAATTATCCTGCATTGGAATTACGAGGTTTATATGCGTGGTTAGTGCAATTGCTACCCGACGAATATGCCGATGCTTTAATGGCAAATGATCCTTATGGTGTTTTGGTGCTCGGTGATGTCAGTTGTCTGTCACTGTCCAGCCGTAAAGCGCTACTTAATGCTCTGGTAAAACTTGCAGAAAAAGATCCTTGGTTTCGAGCTCAGGATTGGACAAGCGAACCGCTGGGTGCGTTATCGACGCCAGAAATGGCGAATGAGTTTAAAGCAATATTATCAAGACAACCACGGCAATTTCATTTGCGTTCCGTTGTTTTAAATGCCATCAGCTACGGTGAGCTGCAACCGGAACTAAAAGACGATTTGCTGCAAATTTTTTGTGATGACGATGCGCCTTACGCCGAACGGTCTGATGCTTTTGACGGCTTAATCAATGCTATTCCAGATGGAATAGCTCTTGTCGTTCAAGCGACTAAAGAACGCCTTCAAAGCAGTAGTGACGATCTTCGATTAAAAGAAGCAGTGATGACCCGAATATATGACGGTCATTTTAACGTAGAAGATGTGGTTCAACTGGTTAGTGAGCATATTAATCATCGAGAAATTCAAGATCGCTTGATAGGAGGGTTATGGAGTTTGAGTCGATCTTTGCCGCTTGATGAATTGCCACAAGTTCTTGATCGGTTAACAAAAATTGAATTGGATGAATCTAAATACAATGATGACTTTTGGCATTTTAATTATGACACTTTAGAACGCACATTGCTAAGCACCAAGAATATTGACATTGACCGGCTTTGGTTATGGATTTCAAAATTAAAGCTCAGCCCAAGATCTGGCAGTTACTTTAACAAGGACTCAATCAAAGACTGGTTTAGCGCCAATCAGCAGTACGTGATAGCACTGTTTAATACAGCATTACGAGAACAGAATGATCTAATAAGTATCTGGAGATTTTGGAATGATTTTCAGCAATTGGTTAGATTTGAATTTGATATTGACCAAATTATCAATTCGGCATTCTCTTTAATTGTCGAAAAGGATTATTGCAATGAAAAAGAGCAGTTTATTTTCGAGCTGGCTTTAACTTTAACAGTTACGAGAACAACAAATCTCGAACGCTTTAATTTGCTATTTAAGTTTGGCTGTTCTCATCCTGAATTATCTGGTGTCTTGTCACATGCTTGCCAAACAGAAGTCCAGGATTGGCGTTGGAAAGATATAAATCGAAATATTAAGCACAAGAAGAAACAGCGAGAGACCCAACAAAAAAATCGCAGTGATTTTGAAAAGCAGCAGGATTTAATTTGCTCAGGACAGCATCTTGGTTGGATGGCCTGGTTAGCAGATGTTTATTTTGCGAGGTTTACAGATATTGACCGTACTCTGGAACCTAAAAAACGCTTAGAACAGCAATTAGGTGAGCAAAATATTGAAATTGCTTTGGAGGGGCTGCAAGCCGTTCTTAATCGAAGTGATTTGCCAACGCCTTTTGAAATAGTAGCCTTACCCAGTCAAAATGAATACTTGTCCTGGTGGTTTTCTATTTTAGTCGGAATGTCCGAATGTTGGGGCAAACAGGATGACCTCACGGCTTATTCGGAACAGGCACTAAAAGCAGCTTTAGCGCTAAATCTTCTATTGCCGAGTTTTTATCAAACAGAAGGTAATCATAGTCAACAAATTGAACCTGAATGGCAACAAGCCCTTTTTCAATATAAACCTGAATTGGTGCAAGCGGTTTATCTGGAAATAATAGAAATTCTTTTAAAAACAAAACAAGACCATGTTCAAGGTATTAGGGATCTTTGCCAGCATCCACAGCTCACTCATAACAGAGCTGCAATTGTTTTGTGGCTATTAACCAACTATCCAAACGCTCCATCACAGGAACTGGAAACTTTGCTTTTAACAGCTGTTACGCTTCCTGATATTAAGGATGAACTGCTATTACTTACCCAATCTGTATTAAAACCACGTACCAGAGTGAGGTTAAAACAAAAAGTGTTGTGGATAAGCATCGGTTTCTTAATCGATTTTGAGCAGTTTAAGGACGCTATTATTCATTGTTCAGCAAAGCGTGAGAGTTTTATTTGGACATTAATATCGATTATCGGACATGTCCGTTCCGATGATGACAAAAATCAACCTTATAAATTTGCAGTTGCGCAATTTAATTTTATTACTTGCTTGGTAGGTAAACGGTTTCCTGATGTTGCTCATCCAACCGGTGTCATGTGTGGAAATCAAAACCCTTGGGATGCCGCAGATTTTGTGAAAAGACGAATAACTCAGCTATCTACACAAATTGATGGTGAGTCAATCAGGGCTTTAAATGATTTAATCGGTGAACCTCAACTGAGTAGTTATCGAGACTATTTGAAACATGCGGCTGCTAACCAAGCGGCTTTGCGCAGGAAACAGCTATTTGTTCAGCCTAACTGGCAGCAAGCAATTGCCGCTTTATCGAATGGCAAACCGGCGCATATTGCCGATCTTCATGCCTTGACTATTGAGCATTTAAAAGATGTGGTGAATAGAATTCGCACCGAAAACACTGATATTTTTAAGATCTTTTGGAACGAAGCCGATTCTTACGATAAATTTAGGCTATGTCACCGTTAAATATTGAAAATTCCCGAGAGCGGCATTGAGTAGCGTTTCTGGTGCGAGTTGGCGGTGCTGTTCAAAGGCCCGTCTCCAGCCTAGGTAGTTTGGTAAGTATTTAGTTGCCACGCCATGAAAA
>Ga0208636_100109_pt1 | contig 29645 bp, 24 predicted proteins | sample LakWasM103_HOW12_2_FD_183921 | JGI IMG/M metagenome (GOLD analysis project Ga0208636, IMG submission 183921) | Freshwater sediment methanotrophic microbial communities from Lake Washington under simulated oxygen tension - Sediment Metagenome... | ecosystem: Environmental > Aquatic > Freshwater >... | reverse complement strand
ATGCGCATCTCGTTCTCCGCCACAAAGCTTGAGCCATATCCGACGCTAGCCCTCGCCGATATTGATTGTGTTGCTATTATTTTTGCAGTAAGTGTCATGCTGGCCTGCAGCCCCCAATCGGCGGCGCTGTGCGCGGGAAAGTCGGGCGCGCTGCCATACAGCGCAATCCCTGGGCGTACCCAGTCCGACACCACTGCCTGCTCGGGGTGCGCCGCGGCCTGCGCCGGATCGACCGTGTGCCTGAGCGTCGCGGCGCTGTTGGAAAGGCTGCGCTCACCGGGCAGGTCGTGGGTGGTGGCGGCAAACAGGGCCATTTGCGCGGCGACGCCGGTGGGGCCGTCGGCATCGCTGAAATGGGTCATCAGCGAAATCTCGTCAACCTGCGGCAGGGCGTTGAGCCGGGTCCAGGCGGAGCGGTAGCGCTCGGGCGTGAAGCCCAGGCGGTTCATGCCGGAGTTCATTTTCAGGAAGACGCGTTGCGGCACATTGGTCTTGTGGGCGGCCAGCATGTCGATCTGGGCGTCGCAGTGCACGGTGTGCCACAGGTCCAGGCGCGAGCACAGCTCCAGGTCGCGCAACTCGAACGCGCCTTCGAGCAGCAGGATAGGCCCGCGCCAGCCCAGGTCGCGCACGCGCTGGGCCTCGTTCAGGTCCAGCAGCGCAAAGCCGTCGGCGCCCCGCAGGCCCTCGAAGGCGCGCTCGATGCCGTGGCCATAGGCGTTGGCCTTGACGACGGCCCACACGCGGGCGTCGGGCGCGGCGCGCCGGGCGCGCTCCAGGTTGTTGCGAAAGGCCTGGGTATGGACGGTGGCGAGGATGGGACGGGGCATGAAAACACTCAGGACAAGGGTGAGCCCAGATTCTGACACTGCCGGGCATGCTATAACCGCAGCACGTTTGGAGACACCCCACCATATCAGACGCAGCGGTCAAACTGTTGCGCGCACCTCTCACGCATGAAACGCGGCTTTTACACCATCATGTCGGCGCAGTTCTTCAGCTCGCTGGCAGACAACGCCCTGTTCGTCGGGGCCGTGCAGTTGTTGCGTACCAGTGGTGCCCAGGAGTGGCAGCAGGCCGCGCTGGTTCCGATGTTCGCGCTGTTCTATGTGATCCTGGCGCCCTTTGTCGGCGCCTTTGCCGACGCCCTGCCCAAGGGGCGGGTCATGCTCTACAGCAACGGCATCAAGATCGTGGGCTGCCTGATGATGCTGTTTGGCACCCACCCGCTGATGTCGTATGCCATTGTGGGTCTGGGCGCCGCGGCCTATTCACCGGCCAAATACGGCATCCTGACCGAGTTGCTGCCGCCCTCGCAGCTGGTCAAGGCCAATGGCTGGATCGAGGGGCTGACCATTGCCTCCATCATCCTGGGCGTCTTGCTGGGCGGGCAACTGGTGGGCAAGACCATATCCAGCTATTTGTTGGGGTTTGATCTCCCCGTGATCGATACCGGTATCGACTCGCCGCCAGAGGCAGCCATCAGCGTGCTGATTTTTGTCTACGTGCTGGCGGCCTGGTTCAACACCCGCATTCCGCTCACCGATGTTCCGATGCGGCCTTTGCCCAAGCGGCTGGTGTCGCTGCTGCCGGACTTCTGGCACTGCAATATGCGCCTGTGGCGTGACCGCCTGGGGCAAATTTCCCTGGCCACCACTACGCTGTTTTGGGGCGTCAGCGGCAATTTGCGCTACATCGTGCTGGCGTGGGCCGCGGCAGCTCTGGGCTACAGCGTGACACAGGCATCGGCGCTGGTGGGGGTGGTGGCCATCGGGACTGCCGTCGGTGCGGTGGTGGCGTCCTTGCGCATGCGGCTGGACCAGGCGACCCTGGTGCTGCCCCTGGGCATTGCCATGGGGGTGCTGGTGATCCTGCTGAACTTCATCACCAACGTGTGGGTCGCCGCGCCGTTCCTGATCCTGCTGGGCGGTCTGGGTGGTTTCCTGGTGGTGCCCATGAATGCCCTGCTGCAACACCGCGGCCACAACCTGATGGGCGCGGGCCGTTCCATCGCGGTACAAAATTTCAACGAACAGGCCTGCATCCTGGGGCTGGGCGCGTTCTACAGCCTGTCCACCGGCATGGGCTTGTCGGCCTTTGGCGCCATCACGGTGTTTGGTGTGGTTGTGGCCGGCTTCATGTGGGTCATCAAGCGCTGGCATGCCCACAACTGCAAGGTGCATGCTGCCGACATTGCCCACCTGCTCGAAGTAGCCCGCCACGACAAACTGCATGGCTAGTCCGGCGCCGGGCGGCGTGACCCGCGCCCCGGCGCTGGCCGCACTGGCCCTGCTGCTCAATGCCTTCACCTGGGGCGTCTCCTGGTGGCCCTTTCGCCAACTGCAGAACCTGGGCGTGCACCCCCTGTGGGCCACGACCCTGGTATACGCGGTGGCGTTGGCCTGGCTGCTGGCGGTGCGCCCGAACGCCTGGCGCGGTTTTGTGCAGCACCCCGGCTTGTGGATACTGCTGGTCGCATCTGGCCTGACCAACATCGGCTTCAACTGGGCCGTGACCGTCGGTGATGTGGTCCGCGTGGTGCTGCTGTTTTACCTGATGCCGGCCTGGGTGGTGGTGCTCGCGTGGCCGCTGCTGGGAGAGAAGCCGACCGTGTCCTCCCTGGCCCGCCTGGTGTTGGCGCTGGTGGGGGTGGTGATCGTGCTCAAGACGCCGGAGGTGGCATGGCCCTGGCCCGACAGTCTGGCCGATGGTCTGGCGCTGATGGGCGGGTTTTGCTTTGCGCTGACCAACATCATGCTGCGTCGCCTGCAGCGCGCGCCGTCACAGTCCAGCATGCTCGCCATGTTTGGCGGTGGTGCGGTCATGGCGGGGTTTGCAGCGGTGTTGGGCCAGCAGCAGGGCTTTGTGGGCGCACTGCCCGCTCTGGACGCTGGCTGGCTGGCCTGGGTCGGGGGCTTGAGCCTGTGTTTCCTCGTGGGCAACCTTGGCCTGCAATATGGCGCGGCCCGTTTGAGTGCCAGTGCCACGTCCCTCATCATGCTGTCGGAGGTGGTGTTTGCCAGCACCTCGGCCGTGCTGCTCGGGGCGGGCGAACTCAGCGGGCGCATCGTGCTGGGCGGCGCCCTGATTGTGCTGGCTGCTTTGCTGTCAACTGTTTCACGGCCGTAGCCCTGCAAATGTTTTCCCGCGGTGCTATGGTGTGCGCTTCGCCACCCTTTCGCTAGCCATCCATGACCACTGTTTATGATTTTGAAGCCCTCTCCATTGCGGGCAAGCCTGTGCCCCTGAAGAAGTACAAGGGCAAACCGCTGCTGATCGTCAACACCGCCAGCGCCTGCGGTTTCACACCCCAGTTTGCCGGTCTGGAAACATTGCACGAGACCTACGGCAAAAAGGGCCTGGTGGTGCTGGGCTTTCCGTGCAACCAGTTTGGCGCGCAGGACAAGGGCAGCAACGACGAAATCGCGGACTTCTGCCAGGTCAACTACGGCGTGAGTTTCCCCATGATGGCCAAGATCGATGTCAACGGCAGCGATGCCCATCCGCTGTACCAGTGGCTGTCCGCCGAGGCACCAGGGCTGCTCGGCTCCAAGGCCATCAAATGGAATTTCACCAAGTTTCTGGTGGGCCGGGATGGCCAGGTCATCAAACGCTACGCGCCCACCGACACGCCGGAAAGCATGGCCGACGATATTGAGGCGGTACTGGCCACGCAAAAGCCGGCCCCATAGACCCACAAAGACCTGTCCTTTGGCCTCTTTCTCGGGCTATTCGACGGGCGGCGGACTCCTATAGTCACCGGCAGACGCTGACTTCACGATCAGCGCCGGAAGTTGGAGTCCCCCATGCAGACCCTCTCAGGCGAACAGTCCCTCGGCACTGCGGCGTGCGCGGATGGAGTCGGCATGCCGGCCGTCGATCTGCTGCTGGAGGTGGATTTCAAATGGCTGATGGCAGGCCAAGGCTGCTGGGTCGACCCCACCCGGCTGCGGGCCGATCCGCTGTATGCCGCGAGCTGCCTGCGCACGGCCCTGCGCTCACCGTGCGAGGCGCTGCGTTGCTGTGCCCGGTTTTTGCAAAAAGCGCTGGCGCCCTCAGCATGAAGTGGGGTCAGGCGGCGTCTGCTTCCGCCTCCGGCCACAGCCGCGGAAATAGAAACCGCAAGGCATGCTGCGGCAAGCCAAAGCGCACCTTGCCCTGTGGTGAGTCGGACTTAAGCAGCCCCCGCTTCACCAACGCGCCCAGCGCGTCGGTGGCGCCCCGGTCACTGATGCCTAGCATGGCCTTGAAATCGCCGCGGGCCATCTCTTCACCACTCAAAAACAGGTAGTGCAAGCCTCGCAACGACTCCTGCCGAACACCAGACTTTTCCACCGTGGCCTCATACACCAGACAGGCCTCCAGCCGGGCCGCGAGTGTTTCAAAGTCCAGCATGCCAGCCATAAAATCGACCTGGTCCCGACAAACATCCAGTACATAGTCGGCCCAGGCCATTAGCGCCTGTTCGCTCAGATTGCCGCGTCCATCCAGGTCACCCCGGCGCAGGCTGTCGGCATCTGCCAGCAGCGCGTAGTAGCGCTCGGTGCTGCGCGCAAAACCGCGCAACGGTGACCACAGCCCACCGGTGTAGCCCAAAGCGCTCAACAGGGTGTGGGTGTGCAGCCGCATCACCCGGCCATTGCCATCCACAAACGGGTGAACCCATCCCAGCCGCTGGTGGGCGCACGCCATGGCCACCAGGGCAGCCTCGCCCCGACGCACATTGCCGTAAAAGCTGCCCCAGCGTTCCAAAAACGCAGGCACGCTGGCACACGCTGGCGCCACATGCTGGCCCACTTGCACCTCGCGCTGGCGCAGTTGTCCGGGCGCTATGGGCTCGCCTTCGCCGGTGAACGCGTCTTCGGCCGGTAGTCGGCCAAACAGCTCCTGGTGTATTGCCTGCACGGCCTCTGCCGCATACAGCGCGCGTGCGCCGTCTGCCCCAGCATAACGCTGCTCCAGCACCACTTCGGCTTCAATATGCGCGACGGCCAGGCGTTGCTTCGCCGCCAGCTTGGCGTCTTTGGAGAAGTCTTTGCGTAGCGCTTGGTCAATCTCATGCGGGCGGGTGTGCTGGCCCTCAATGCGGTTGGTGTAGTACGAATTCATGCTGCGCAGCAGGCTGCGCAACTCCGTTGGCACGCGCCTGCCCGCCAGCAGCGTGGCGGCGCGGGACAGGTCGTGCGCCTTGGCTAACAGCGGCTCTATGCGCGCATCGGCGGGCATGAGGGGTTCAAACTGATCGGAGCGGTTGTACATGCCACTATTTTGCCAACTGGGTGAATATTGTAAACAATTGATTTAAATAAAGGTTTAATATCATTTGCCAAGGTTTTTGCCAACGTTTCTACCAACGCATGGACAACCGCTCTCAGCGGTGCAGTCAGACCGGCGCAGCCCCGGCCTGGCGCAAGAAGTCCGCCAGCGTCTTTCCGGCTTCGTCGCGAAACACCTGGTCGTGCACCTGCAGCGTGCCCATGCGGTCCAGCCGGAAGCTGCGAAAGGCCTGGCGCGTCTCGCACCAGGCGGCCAGCGTCCAGACCTTACCCCAGAAGAAACAGCCCAGCGGGCGCACCTTGCGCTGGCTCATCTGCCCGGCCGCATCGCGGTAGTCCATCGTCACGGCGTGGCGTGCCTGCACCGCTTCGCGCAGGGTTTGCAGTTGTTGCTGGACGGCCGGCTCCACGTTGAAGCTGGGTGCATACAAGGCCAGACTCTCGGCCGCGGCCCGGGTCTGGCGCGGCAGGATCGACAGGATCTTGCCCAGCGCCTGCTCGGCGTCACGCGCCAGTGCCGGGTCCAGCCAGGCCTGTGCCAGCCGCGTGGCGGCGACCAGGGAACGGGCCTCACCGGCGCTGAACATCAACGGCGGCAGCTCGAACCCGGCTCCGAACCGGTAGCCCATGCCCGCCTCGCCCTCGATGGGCACGCCCTGGTGCTGCAGGTCGGCCACGTCACGGTAGATGGTGCGCTCGGAAACTTCCAGTCGCGCCGCCAGGAACGCCGCTGTGGTGAGACGGCGGCCCCGGATCAGCTGGACGATGTGGAAGAGTCGGTCGGCGCGGCGCATACGGTACTATCCGCCCCCGGTCATTGTCTCAAGCGCCAGCCCATGGACCAGTGCTTCGAAGTCTGCCAGGGCCACGGGTTTGCTGAACAGGTAGCCCTGGTAGGTCGGGCAACCGTGCAGCGCGAGAAACTGCCGCTGCGCCTCGGTTTCCACCCCCTCGGCAATGATTTCCAGTCCCAGGCTTTGCGCCAGCGTGATGATGGCCTGGGCCACGACGGCGTCGGTCGGGTTGCCCGGCAAGTGCTGGACAAAGGACTGGTCGATCTTCAATTGGTCGAGCGGGAGTCGGGTGAGATAGGACAGCGACGAGTAGCCGGTTCCAAAGTCGTCCATGGAGAAGCTCACCCCGAGTTGCTTCAGCACGTGCATTTTCGCGATGGTGTCATCGACGTTATCGAGCACCAGGCTCTCGGTCAGTTCAAGCTTGAGGCGCGTTGCTGGAGCACCGGTGTGCTTCAGCGCATGGCGCACCCGGTCCACGAAATCCACCTGCCGAAACTGCCGCGCACTGACATTGACTGCCAGACACAGGTCGCGGCAGCGCCCGTCACGTGACCAGGCGGCGAGCCGCGCACAAGCTTCCTCCAGGACCCATTGCCCAATCGGCAGGATCAAGCCGGTCTCTTCGGCCAGCGGAATGAACTGGGCGGGTGACACCATGCCGCGCGTGGGATGCTGCCAGCGCAGCAGCGCCTCGGCGCCAACGACGCCCCTTTGACCGTGCACTTGCGCCTGGTAATGCAGAGCGAATTGCCCTCCCTCTAGCCCGAGGCGCAAGGCCGCCTCCAGGTCGGCCCGGTCGGCCAGGGCGGCCTGCATGTCGGGGTCAAAAAAGCGCAAGGTGTTGCGGCCTGCCGACTTGGCCTGGTACATGGCGATGTCCGCCTGCTTCAACAGCTCTTCCACCGAATTTTCGGTGCCGGCAAACAGGGTGGCGCCAATGCTGGGCGTACTGTGGTGGAGGCGCCCGGCTATGGCGTATGGCTGGTTCAGGGCCGCCAGTATCTTTCCCGCCACGCCCTTGGCCTGTGCGGCGGCTTCAGAAGCGCTCTCGCTGAGAACTTCCAGCATGACCACGAATTCATCGCCACCCAGGCGCAAGATGGTGTCGCCATCGCGCACGCAGGTGCCGAGCCGTCGCGCAACCTCGATCAGCAAACGATCGCCGACGTCGTGCCCGCAGGTATCGTTGAGCAACTTGAAATTGTCCAGGTCAATGAACAACAAGGCTCCCACATGCCGGCTGCGCGCACTGCCCGACATGGCCTGTTGCAGACGGTCCATCAGGAGTCGCCGGTTGGGTAGATCGGTCAGGGGGTCATAGAAGGCAAGGTGCTCGATGCGCTTTTCTCCGGCCTCCCGCTCCGCGCGCGTGCGCAGCGAGACGATGCCAAAGGCCAGATCGCCGGCGAGCTCTTCCAGCATGCGTTGCTCCTGGGTCGTGAAGACCTGTGCTTCCGTCGAATAAATGCCCAGCACTCCAAAGGTGCGCGCGCTTGCGTCCTTCAAGGGCAAGGCGATGCACGAACGGTAGCCGCACCGCAAAGCCTCCACACTCCAGGCTCGTGCGGGGGAGGCATTGGCAAAGTCATCCATGACGACGACGGCACCGGTGCGAATCGCCGCACCGCATGGACTGTCTCCCGATGGGCCGTCGGCCCACCGAACGGGAGTCTGTTCGAGGTAGGCGACTTCGGCGCCAGCCTTGGCAACGGGACGCACGGTTTTGGCCTCGTCGTGTTCGGCGTACCCCACCCACGCCATGCCGTAGTCGGCCCCCTCGCACACGATGCGGCAGATGTTATCCAGCAGGGACTGTTCATCGTCCGCGCGCACCAGAATCTGGTTGCAGTCGCTGATGGCGCGCAGCTCCCGATTCAGGCGGTGCAAGGCATGCTCGTCGTGCTTGCGCTTGGTGAGGTCATAGGTCAGGCCGACGAAACCCGTGCTGCGATCATGCTCGTCCCGCAGGGCGGTCACCGACAGATTGACCGGAATGCGTTTGCCGTCCTTGCGAATGAAGGTCCATTCGTTGTCCTCGGGCAGGTTGCGAAGCGGGCGGGCCGTGAAGACGGCGAATCCCGGGGCAATCGTTTCCCCCAGTTGCGCGGTCAGCTCGGCAGCCCGCCGCGTGATCTCCTGCGGGTCGTGCCACAGCGCGGGCGTCTGCTTGTCCACCACCTCGTCAGCCGTGTAGCCCAGCAAGCGCTCGGCGGCGGGATTGAAGCTGGTGACAATGCCCTGCGGCGAAGCCGAGATGACGCCGTAGGCCACATTGTCCAGAATCGTGCGTTGCAGCAGGGTGAGCCGGCGCAAATCGTCCTCGCGCTGCTGGATCGCACCCAACATGGCGTTGAAACCCTCGCCCAGGCGTGCCACTTCGTCAATGCCGGAGGTGGGAAGGCGGTGCCCATAGTCTGCGCTCGCGCGCACCCGCTCCACGGTCTCGGTCAGGGCGGCAATGGGACGCACAATGGTCCGAAGCAAGACCGCCAGCTGCGCGAATGTGACCGCCAACAAAATGGCTACGCCAACAGCGAATATCCACATGAACTGTAGAGTCTGCTGGCTCAGTTGATTCAGGCCCATGCTGATGTGCAGTCGCGCGCCACTTGGCAATTTCTGCAGCAGTTGGGCCCGGTCGCCACTGAGGTAGAAACCGTCCGGCTTGTTTGCAAAAGTCACGGCCCTGGCCTTGGGTGTGCGGCGAAAGCTGGCCAGCAGGCGTCCATCTTCCAGCACGATGTCGGCTTCGAGTATCTGCGCGTTGACCCGCAGGGTGTCCAGGATTTCCTGGGCCCGCACCGGGTCCTCGAACGCTACCGCCGCATCCGTGCCGACCGAGACCAGCTGCGCGTAGGGCTCCATGATCTGGCGCGCCCGGTGTTCCAGGGTGTAGTTCTGAAAAACCGCCAGGCCCACACCCGCGACGACAAAGACCAGCAGTGCCGAGCCCAGTAGCACGCGCAAGAGTCGTTGATGGATGTTGACGTGGGAGGCCATGGTCTATCGCACTTTGCGCAGCACGCCATTCTCGACGACCTCTTGGGACACCTCCAGCATGCGCGTCTGGACGGCCAGCGAAGCCGCCCGCGCCTGGTCAAGGTTGATGCTCAAGCGCACCCGGTCTTCGACCTGGAACCGGATCACCCCGCCTTCGCGCAGGAACTCCGGCGTATCGCCCACGGTCAGGACTGGCTTGCCCTTCAATTCGCTGAGGATGGCGCGGCGGGCCACGGGGTCGTCAAAGGCCAGAAAGACGATTTGGCAGCTGGGCAAGCGCTGCAACGCGTCTGCGCGGTGCACTTCAAACGACCGGTCCTGCTCGGTGCGCCCCTGGAAGGTCTTCTCCAGCATGTCGCCAAAAGGATCGCGGCCCAGGATGCAGACACGCCACGGCGCGCGGCTGTCGGGAAACGCGCTGCCCGGCCAGGTCACATAGTGGGCGAAATTGCGCAGGAAGGCGGCCTTGACCCTGTTCGGATTCTCGACCGCGGATTCCTGGCCGTTGGCCTGGGCTGCCACGGATGCCATGAGCAGCACCACGCTGGCCACCCAGACGATTCCTGACCAGCAGGATCGTGGAATGGAGCGGCGTATGGAGGTCATGGACGGGGCCTGGCCATCAGAAGCGGGCGCTAAACGTCAGCAGAATTTCGCGCGGGCGCGCACGGGTGCTTTGCGAGGGCCGGTAGCTTTGGTCGGTCAGATTCTTGCCGACCAGGTCCACGGCCATGCGCCGTCCGTCGCGCGTCCACGCATAGCCCAGCATCGCGTTGAGCAGCGTGTAGGTTTGGCGGGAAGACGCGGGACTGTCGGGCAGCAGGGTCTGGTCGTACACGTGGTTGATGCCGCCGCCGACATGGACACCCCGCAGCCCGTCCTGCGTGAAGTTGTAGCGCGTCCAGAGGTTGACCAGGCGCGGCGCGCTCATCTGCAGTGGCGCATTGTGGAACCGCTGTACGTTCCTGTAATTCGCCCGGCCGGCGGCGTCCAGCGTGGTGGGGTCCTGGGCCAGGATGGCGGAATCATTTCCGCTGAACTCGGTGATCCGTGCGTCCATCAGGCTGTAGGACCCGTACAGCTGCCAGTTGTCGGCAAGCGTGGCGGTGGCGTCCAGCTCCACGCCGCGCGAGCGCTGCTCGCCGCTTTGGACATTGAAGATCTTTACCGCGCCGGATGCGTCCGTCACCGCAAGATCATTGACGATGTTCTGGTTGCGGATATCGAAGAAGCTCAAGGTGCCGGAGATGCGCCCGCCGAGCAGGTCAGCCTTGAGGCCCACGTCGTAGCCCGCGCCACGGCTCGGCGCGGCGGGTCTGGTGCTGCCGTCCGGGCTGTTCAGGATTTGCGTGCCGGGCACGAACGACTCGGCATAGGACCCGAACACCGAGAGTCCCGGCGTGAGCCTGTAGAGCACACCGTACTGGGGTGTGACCGCTCTCGCGGTAATGGACAGTGCAGATTGGCCCGTGAGGTGGTTCGTGAGCTGGCTGCTGGTCGAGGTATTGCGCCAGCCCGCCAGGACCAGCAAGCGCTCATCCAGAAAACCAACGGTGCTGCCCGCGTAGAGGGACTTGTCCATGTAGTCGGTGGTCTGGTCGGTCGGGTTCACAGTCAGCGCGGGGAGCGCAACCGTGGCAAAGCGATTCCAGGTGGAAGGGTCGTTCAAATCCCACAGCGGCAGCGGCGACGCCGTGGGGTTGCTGCCAAGCGCCGGGTTGTTGGCGGCCTGAGCGGCCCGATTGTCAAAGCGGCGCGCAATGGTTTGCGCGCCCAGAAGCAGGCGCAGGCTGCTGCGACCAAACTGGTACTTGCCGACGGCCTGGGCTTCGATGCTGTCGTCCCGGTTGTCATAGACCTGGTAACGCACGCGGCGCCCCTGCAACAGCGTGGTGTTGTTGGCCATGCCGAGGTTGCCGCTGAAGAGCGCATCAACCGTGTACACCTGATGGGAATAACCGGTGCGCAGGTTCCAGTGGGCGTTGGCCTTGAAATCGACCCAGGCGCTCACGCCCTGGGTGTCGCTGCGGCGGTAGTCGGCGTAGGCCATGCTGTTCCAGGTGGAAGGCAGGCCGGGCACGTCGACGCCCGACAGGTTGGGGTCTGACGGAGTTGGCAGCACCCCCACCTGGACGTTGTAGCCAGGCTTTTGCATCAGTTGCGGCGTCTCGGTCTTGTGAAAGTCCTCGTACTTGAGCGACACGCTGACCCTGTCATTGGGCTGCCACAGCAGCGAGGAGGCGACGTTGCGGGAATGGGAGTCGTAGGGTTCCCAGTAGTGCATGTCCTGGTCGTAGGAGGCCACCACGCGGTAGAACAGTGACTTCGATGCCGCTGCGGTCACATCGGCATCCACACGGTATTGGCCGTATGAACCATAGCGGGCGTCGGCCGTGGCGGCAAACTGGGTCTGTGGGCTCTTGGTGATGATGTTGACAATGCCGCCGGGGGCGACCTGGCCGTAGAGAAACGATGCCGGCCCCTTGACCACCTCGACCCGCGCGATGTTGGTGAAGTCAAAGATCGAAGGACCGTGAAAACCATCGCGCAGCATCTGCACATTGCCCGGCGTGGCGCTGACGGCGAAGCCGCGGATCGCCAGGTTGGAATTGCCCTCGTTGAAGTCGTTGCTGCGGTAGGTGACCCCCGGTGAGTAGCGCGCGATGTCGAAAATGTCCCTGGGCTGCTGGTCCTCGATGAAGGCACCGGTAAAGGCCTGGATGGCGAAGGGCAGGTCGCCGATCGGCGTGTCCAGGCGCGAGCCGGACACCGAGTTCGACGCGCGGTAGCCGCTGTCCAGGTGGGCAGACACGTCAAAGGGCGAGACCCGCACATTGGCCAGTTCTTCCAGGTCCATGTCGGCCACATCCTTGGGGGAGGCGGCCAGCGCCAGTGGCATGCCGGGCAGTCCGCTACCTATCCCCACGACCAGCATGGCAAGCGCGCGCACCCGCAATGTAGGCAATAAACAGGTCATAAAGGCTGTCCTGGCAATTAGGCAAAGGCTCTGCATGCAGCCAACCGGGCATCCTCCACACGCCCGGATTCACATTGTCGACATTATGTCGGCGGACAGAAAATACAACCACTTAAGTCAAACAGATGCCATCGGTTCCTGGATGGTGTCTGGGTGGAACGGGTGAGACTAAAGCGCCAGACTGAATGCCCGCGCGGTCTGGCGCGCGGCCTGGGTCTGGCCGTTGTAGCCCCAGTCGGTGGCGGGCAGTTCGCGCACGATGACGTAGCTGGCTTCGGCCAAGGGCGCTCCGGCACCCAGTTGCTCCTGCAGCTCGGCAAACGCCGCAGCGATGAAGGCCGCCTTCTGCGGCGCGGTGTTGGTGCCCTGAGTGACGCTGATTTCCAAAAAGGCCGTGGGGCGCTGCACGTCCACGCCGCCCACATACCAGCGGGCAGCCGGCAGGTCGTCGATCATCACGGCCGTGACCTCGGCGCGCTTGCCCAGATGCTCGGCGGTCAGGCGGGTTAGCGCTTGTGCCAGCGTGCGGTAGCGCGCGGGGTTTTGCAGTGGCGAGACTTTGAGTTGCAAGGTGGGCATGGTCAGACTCCGTTTGCTGTGTTGCGGCTGCGGACATGGCGCGCCAGGCTGGCACGCAGGCGGGCGGCACTGCGCTGCGCCAGGGCCTCTCCGCTGTGCAGGCCGCGCTGCCAGACGGCATCGGCGCCGCGCCAGAATTCATCGACCGCCTCGCTGCGCAGACGGCTGGCTTCGATCCTGGCCCGGTCGTGCAGACGGGCCAGTGTGGCGGCATCGGGAAGGTTTTGGTACATGGTGAACTCCGGTGGGTGGATGATGGTTTGAACTGTATTGATTCATCCAAACTTCGGAAACAGCAAAAAATCCATATTGGTTTTGCGTTTATTGCAAAACCAGACCACAATCCGCCCATGCAACTCCAGCTCGATGACGTCGCCCTGTTCACCCGCATTGCCGAACTGGGCACGCTGTCGGCCGCCGCCCGCGAGCGCGACGTGCCGGTCAGCCAGGTCACGCGCGCGCTGGTGCGCCTCGAAGCTGCTTGCGGCGTGCGCCTGGTCCACCGCAGCACCCACGGCCTGAGCCTGACGGACGAGGGCGACACCTTTCTGGCCTATGCCCGCCGCCTGCTGGACACCACAGCCGAGCTGAGTGCCGAGCTGACCGGCAAGCTCGGCGGCCCCAGCGGCTGGGTGCGCGTCAGCATGAGCCCGATCCTGGCGCAGATGGTGATTGCGCCCAGCCTCAACGGCCTGTACCAACGCTACCCGCAACTGCACATCGACCTGGCCGCAGACGACCGCATGGCCGACATGGCGCGCGAGGGCATCGACATCGCCATCCGCACCGGCACGCCAGCCAGCGAGACCCTGGTGGCGCGCCAGATTGGCGACTACAGCCGTTCGCTGTATGCCTCGCCCGCCTATCTGGCGCGCTGCGGCACACCGCAGCACCCGGACGAATTGCAGCACCACCACTTGCTGGCCAATAGCGCCAACCCGCTGCTCAACCGCTGGCCGCTCGCCGGCGACGGCAAGCCCAAGGGCCAGGGCGAACTGCTCGTGCCCGGCCACACCCGCACCGACAACTCGGCGGTGATGATGAGCCTGGTGCAGCACGGCGTGGGCATCGGGCGGCTGATGGACCTGCTGGCCCGCCCGCTGGTGGCCAGCGGCGCACTGGTGCCCGTGTTGACCGGGCACTTTGCCAACCCGCGTGTGCCGATCTATGCGGTGATGCTGCAGGAACGCCAGCGCTTGCCCAAGATCCGCGCCTGCATCGACTACTGGGCCGAGTGGCTGGCCCTCGTCGACGCTGCGTAGACAGCTATCAAAAACATAGCGATTGCAAATCTGCCCCCATCGCCTGGGCGATGCAGCGCATGTCGTGGTCGCTGATGTCAAACAGGCCAAAACGGAATTTGTAACCCCAGCGCTGGCGGTTCTCGACAAATTCGAAGTGGTCCAGCAAGGGCAGGATAGCCGCCTCGTGCGCGTCCACATAGGCCACGTCGCGGCGGTGCGGTACAAAGCCGCCGCCCATGTCGAATGCATAGGGCTGCGCGGCCTGCACCACGCCCATCGAGACGAAGGACAGGAACGGTTCCTTGCCGCCCATCGTCACGGTCGGCGCGTAGTAGGCCACGCGGTCTCCGGCACGCATGCGGCGCAGCGGCGCTGCCTTGCCATGGCAGACCTGCATGAAACCGCCGGCAAGACCCCGGCGGGCATGCTCGGCGCAGGCTACGGCAATCCAGTTCTTTGGCATGGTGACGTTCCTGGGGCTTAGGCCATTGCGTGCGTGCGGCGCTGCGACACGGTTTCGTAGACGGCCTGCGATTGCACCAGGTCGGGGTTGGCTACATTGGAACGGGACATCGATAACTCCTTGGATGCATGGAGCCGTAATGGTGCGCCCCGGCTACTGACAACGGTCTGTCAGCAGCCTGCAAGGCCATGGGATACTGCGAACCGTGAACGACGACCTGCTATCGCCCTCTGAAGGCGAAAACCCATGGAAACTGGCCCTGGAGGGCTCAGGCGTCGGGGTGTGGGACTGGAATATCGCCACCGGCGCGCAGACGCACTCGGCGCACTGGGAAGAGATGCTGGGCTACCGGGCCGGTGAACTCACCCGGGGCTACCAGGACTTCGCGGAGCGGGTGCACCCCGACGATCTGGCCATGGTGCAGTCTGCCGCCACAGCCCTCGTGGATGGCCGGGCCCCCGAGTACGCCGTGGATTTCCGCATGCGCTGCAAGGATGGAAGCTGGAAGTGGATTCTGACCCGGGGCACGGTGGTGCAGCGCGATGCGCAGGGCCATGCGCTGCGCATGATAGGCACCCATACCGACATCTCGGAGCGCAAACGCGCGGAAGAAGCCTTGCGCGCCATCAATACCCAACTGGTGGAAAACGCACAGCTGCTGCAGACCACGCTGACAAGCATCAGCCAGGGCATTGTGCTGGTGGATGCCCAGGACCGGGTGTGCATGTACAACCCCAGAGTGTGTGAACTGCTGGACCTGCCCGAGCAGCTGCTGGCGGGTCGGCCGAGCATGCAGGAGCTGGTCCACTACCAGTTGGCGCGGGGTGACTTCGGCCCCGACGCACGCCTGTTGACCGAAGGCGTGCGCGGCTACGTGATTGATGTCGCGCATGGCGTCGCCGACACGGTGCCCACCCAATACCTGCGGGTCAACCCACACGGGCGCACTCTGGAAATCCGCAGCCAGCCGGTGCCCTCGGGTGGCATGGTGCGCACCTATACCGACGTCACCGACTATGTGCAGGCCGAGGCTGCCCGTGAGCGCCTGAACACGCTGCTGGACGCCACCCAGACGATTGCCCGCGTGGGCGGCTGGGAGCGCGATTTTGTCACCGGGGCGGTGTTCTGGACCGACGGCGTGTACCGCATTCTGGAGACTTCGCCCGAGGAATTCACGCCGGGGGACTTGGCCTCCACGCAACGGTTTTTCACACCGCAGGCCCAGGAGATGATCAAGCCGCTGCTGCCCGCCGACCCTGCCACGACGCAGACCACGCACGACATGGAGCTGGAGATGGTGACCGCCCGGGGCCGCCACATCTGGGTCCGTTTCATGGGCACCATCACCTGGGACCATGGCCGCCCGCAAAAGCGTACGTCTGCGTTGCAGGACATCACCGAGCGCAGGCTGGCCGAGGCCACCCTCAGAGAAAGCGAAGAACGCTGGAAGCTGGCCCTGGAAAGCAGCGGCGATGGCGTGTGGGACTGGCACATCCAGGCCGGCACCGAGTTCTTTTCCAAACGCCTGCTGCAAATGTGCGGCTATGGCGATGACGACCTGAACAGCCGCCCGGAAGAGTTCGACGACCGCACCCATCCGGACGATCTGGAACAGCTGCGGCAGGCCCGCCAGGACCATTTCGATGGCAAGACGCCGTCCTACCAGAGTGAACGCCGCATCCTGTGCAAGGACGGCAGCTGGAAGTGGGTGCTGAGCCGCGGCATGGTGATCAGCCGCGACGCCGAGGGCAAGCCCCTGCGCATGATTGGCACCTTCACCGACATGACCAGCCGCCGCGAGGCCGAGGCCCTGATTCGCCAGCAGGCTTTCTACGACGCCCTCACCGGGCTGCCCAACCGGCGCATGCTGCGCGACCGGCTGGAGCAGGAGATCAAGCGCAGCAGGCGTGACTCCCAGCAGCTGGGCCTGCTGTTCATCGATCTGGACCACTTCAAGGAAGTCAACGACACGCTGGGCCACGACCGCGGCGACTTGCTGCTGGTCGAAGCCGGCCGGCGCCTGAAGGCCTGTGTGCGCGAGTCCGACACGGTGGCGCGCATGGGGGGCGATGAATTCACCGTCATCCTGACCGAGCTGCCGGGCAGCACCTACCTGGACGGCATCCTGCAGAAGATCCTGCGTACGCTGGCCGAGGTGTTTCAGCTCGGCACCGAGCAGGTGTTTGTGTCCGCCAGCATCGGCATCACGCTGTACCCCACCGACGCCACCGATATTGAAGACCTGTTCAAGAATGCCGACCAGGCCCTGTATGTGGCCAAGGGCGCGGGGCGCAACCGTTTCAGCTTTTTTACCCCGGCCTTGCAGGAGGCGGCGCAAACCCGGGTGCGGCTGGCCGGTGACCTGCGCACCGCGCTGGCCGAGCACCAGTTTGCGGTTGTCTACCAGCCCATCGTGGCCCTGGCCACCGGCGCCATCCACAAGGCCGAGGCGCTGATCCGCTGGCACCACCCGACGCGGGGGCTGGTCAGCCCGGCGGCCTTCGTGCCGATCGCCGAGTCCAGCGGCCTGATCGTCGATATTGGTGAATGGGTGTTCCAGCAGGCGGTGCGCCAGGTGCAGTCGTGGCGCGCCACGCTGGCGCCGGATTTTCAGATCAGCGTCAACAAGTCTCCGGTGCAGTTCCACCACGACCGCGCGGGCAAGGCGCCGTGGGCCGCGCAACTGGCGGCACAGGGTCTGTCGGGCGACAGCATCGTCGTCGAAATCACCGAAGGGCTGCTGCTCGACACCAGCAGCAGCGTGGCAGATACCTTGCTGGCCCTGCGCGATGCCGGCATCCGCGTGTCGCTGGACGACTTTGGCACCGGCTATTCGTCGCTGTCCTACCTGCAGAAATTTGACATCGACTTTGTCAAGATCGACCAGTCCTTTGTGCGCCACCTGATTGCGGATTCCACCGATCTGGCCCTGTGCAAGGCCATCATCGTCATGGCCCATGCACTGGGCATGCAGGTGATTGCCGAGGGCGTCGAGACCGCCGCGCAGCGCGATCTGCTGGCCGCAGCGGGGTGTGACTATGCCCAGGGCTTCTACTACGCCCGCCCGCTGTCGGCGCCGGACTTTGAGGCCTTTATGGCGAGTTACACACCGGCAAGCCTGTAGCCCGCACGGGCTTTCAGTGCACCGGCGCCAGCGCCGCGTCCAGCACTTCCACCCAGTGCTTCACCGGGGTTTGCGTGCCACTTTGCAGGTGGGTGATGCAGCCGATGTTGGCCGACACGATGACCTCCTGCTGCAGCTCGCCCAGGTGACCCAGCTTGCGGTCGCGCAGGGCGTAGGCCATCTTCGGTTGCAAAACGCTGAAGGTACCGGCCGAGCCGCAGCACAGGTGCGATTCGTTGGTTGCGGTGCGGATTGCAAAGCCCAACGCGCCCAGGTGCTGCTCCACGCCACCCTTCAACTTCTGCCCGTGCTGCAGGCTGCACGGGGGATGGAAGGCCAGCGTCGGCGCCGTTGCGCTGATCTGGCGCACCAGGTCCGGCCGGCTGGACTGTAGCGCCTGCACGATCAGCGGCAGGAGTTCGCTCAGGTCCTGGGTCAGCGCGCTGATGCGCTGCGCCTTGGCGGAATAGGCCGGGTCGTCGTGCAGGATGTGGCCGTATTCCTTGACCGTGACGCCGCAGCCCGAGGCGTTCATGACAATGGCTTCGACACCACCAGCGCCATCTTCCACGTAGGGCCACCAGGCGTCGATGTTGGCGCGCATCTCGTCCTTGCCGCCCTCCTGGTCGTTCAGATGGAACTTGACCGCGCCGCAGCAGCCGGCCTTGGGCGCCACCACGGTCTGGATGCCGACGGCGTCGAGTACGCGGGCCGTGGCACTGTTGATGTTGGGCCCCATGGCCGGCTGGGCGCAGCCGGCCAGCATCAGCACCTTGCGTGCGTGCGTGCGGGTCGGGTACATGCCCGACGCCTGCTTGGGCGGCACCTTGGCCTGCAGGGCGGCGGGCATCAGTGGACGTACCAGCTGGCCCAGCGCCATGGCCGGGCCAAACAATGGCGAGGGAATGCCTTCCTTCAACGCCCAGCGCACGGTCTTCTCCAGCATCGGGCGCGGCACCTTGGCGTCCACCAGCTTGCGGCCGATGTCCAGCAAGTGGCCGTAGTCGACACCGCTGGGGCAGGTGCTTTCGCAGTTGCGGCAGGTGGTGCAGCGGTCCAGGTGCTGCTGGGTTTTGCGGGTGGGCTCCTGGCCTTCGAGCACCTGCTTCATCAGGTAGATGCGGCCCCGCGGGCCGTCCAACTCGTCGCCAAGCAGCTGGTAGGTGGGGCAGGTGGCGGTGCAAAAGCCGCAGTGCACGCATTTGCGCAGAATGGCCTCGGCGGCGATGCCGTCGGGGGTGTTCTGGTATTCGGGGGCGAGCTGGGTTTGCATGGGGTCAAAAGGCCTGGAACAGGCGCTGCGGGTTGAAGATGCCCTTGGGGTCCAGGCTGTGTTTGAGGCGCCGCTGGATCGCCATCTGCGCCGGATCTTGTATGACAAACTGGCCTCTAGCCCTCGTGGAATATACGGTAGACGCTACAAAAAGCGTAGCGTTTCCGCCGTGTACCTGCGCCACCGCCTGCAAGCGCGCTGCCGCGTCCAGCGGCGCCCACAGCCAGCGCAGGCCGCCGTGCCACTCGATGAGCGGGCTGGACGGCAGGTCCAGCACTGGCGCCGTCTGCGCCACGCTGAGGCGCCACAGGGCCAGGCTGGGGTCGGCGGGGCGGGCGAAGAACGGCAGCTGCTGGTTGCGGCACAGCTCCCAATCGGGCTGGGCCTGCGCGTTGTCCATGCGCTGGCCGGTAACTTCGGCCAGCATCTTTTGGCAGGCGGCTTCCACCGCCGCCACGGCGCCGCGCAGGCGCACAAACAGCAGATCCTGGCCGCTAGCACCTGCGGTGTCGTCGTGCACCCAGCAGCTGGCATTGAGCGGCAGCGGCTGGCCGCCCCAGCGGTGCAAACATTCCAGCGCACTGGCCTGGTCCAGCGCAAACACCAGCGTGGCCTCGGCAGGCGCCACCGGCAGCACCTTGAGCGAGACCTCGGTGATCAGCCCCAGCGTGCCCATGCTGCCCACCATCATGCGCGAGACGTCGTAGCCCGCCACGTTCTTCATGACCTGGCCACCAAAGACCAGTTCCTGGCCCAGGCCATTGACCATGTGCAAGCCCAGCACGTATTCGCGCACCGCGCCGGCACTGGCCCGGGCCGGGCCACTCAGGCCGGCGGCCACCATGCCACCGACGGTGGCGCTGGCGTTGCCCGACCAATGGAAGTGCGGCGGCTCAAACGCCAGGCACTGGCCGCGCTCGGCCAGCAGGGCTTCGAGTTCGGCCAGCTTTGTTCCCGCGCCAACGGTGACGACCAGCTCGGTCGGCTCGTAGCTCAGGATGCCGCGCAGGACCGTGGTGTCCAGCAGGTCGCCCTGCAGGCTCTGGCCGTAAAAATCTTTGCTGCCACCGCCGCGAATGCGCAGCGTGGTGCCGTCGGCCGCCGCTGCGCGGATGCGGTCGGTGGTCTGTTGGAGAGCGGTGGCCATGGTTTGCATGCCTTGCATGGTAGCGAGGGCCGGCGGGTGTGGCGTGAATTTTTTGAAACTGAAGCCGCCAAAAACATCCGCTGCAAGGGGGCCGCTTCAGGCGGGGGGGTTGGGCGGGCCGGTGAGCCGGGTGTCCCTTCTCTGGCCCACGCTCGCGGGCGTAGGCTGTGGGTTCCTTTTAGTGATTGCGTTAACGAGGTGGTTGGGGTGCCTGCGCTGCGGCAACCACGAATGGGGCCTTTGAGGCGACACCCGACCCACCGGCCTGGCGGCGCGTGGTGTTAAGCGCTACAAAGTTCATAGCTACTGATGCATATTCCACGAGGGCTATCGGCCAGTTTGGCTCGCTCTCTTTCCCGCACCTCGGTCAAAGGCGGGTGGCGTGGCGGGCGGGCGCAGGCCGCACTTGCGGTTGCCACAGAACAAGCGTGCCAACCAAGGTGTTAACGCAACAATTCTGGTAAACCACCATGGCCGCCCGCGACGCGAGCCGGAGAACGCCTGCCACGTCGCCTGCCGCGCGCAGTCCTTCGTGCGCCACGGTCAGTCGCGGTGTTGCCCCCTAAGGCAGGGCTCAGTCGGCGAAGAAATTTACAGGCAAGCCGGGCACGTCCACCCGCACGGAAAACACGCAGCCCGACGCGGGAAAGGCCGCCAGCTCGGCGGCGCTGCGCTTTTGGCGTGACGTGGTCAGGTACAGCGTTTGCAGGTCGTCGCCGCCAAAACAGGGCATGGTGGGGCAGGGTGCGGGCGTGGGGTACTCGGCTGTCAGGCGCCCGTCCGGTGCGAACTGGCAGACGCGCTGACCCTCGTACATGGCCACGTAGTAGTTGCCCTGCACATCCACCGCCGCGCCGTCCGGGCGGCCACCGTACGATCGATCGCCCACCGCGCTGTGGGGGTCGAGTTGCCAGCCGTCCGGCTTGGACGGGAATTGCTGGAACTGCCGGTGGGCGCTGAGGGTGTTGGTCTGCAGGTCACAGTCCCAGGAATGGATGACATGGCTGGAGGTGTCGGCCCAGTAGGCAGTGCGGTTGTCGGGGCTCCAGGCCAGGCCGTTGCCGGTGAGCGCATCGCTGGCGTGCTGTTGCACCACCGGGTCCCGGCCGTCGCGGCAGTCCATGGAAAACAGGGCCGCCAGCCGGCCCGCCTTGTGTTCGTCCACGGTGCCGACCCAGAAGCGCCCCAGCGCATCGCACTTGCCGTCGTTGGCGCGCACGCCCGCCGGGTCGTAGGGCAGCGTGGTGATGCGTTCCAGCGCGCCGCCCCACGTGCGGGCTCGGAACACGCCATGGCGCATCGCAATGACCAGGCCGCCGCTGGCCGCGGGGGCGATGCAGCCGGGCTCGCTGGGCATGTCCCAGGACTCGACGGGGCCGCTTTTCGCTCCCGTGCCCGTTCCTACGGGCATGCGCAGTATTTTCTTGCCGGCAATGTCGACCCAGTACAGGGCGCTTTCCGTGGGATGCCAGAACGGCGACTCGCCCAGTTCGAAGCTTTGGGTGGTGATGGCTTGCCACGGCATCATGCGCGCTCCACTTCGATGCGCATCGTGCACGAGAAGGTCTGGCCGGGCTGCAGGATGCAGACGCCCAGGTCGTCTGCACCGCCGCCGGTTTGCGCCATGCGGTTCATAGCATCGTTGACGTGGCTCACGGGTTCTATGGCAATGCTGTCGCGCTCAGGAGTGGTGTAGACCACCAGGCGGCTCAGGCCGGAGACCACGCGCAGGCGCAGCAGGCTGTCGTGCAGCTGCACCACGCCGTTCCAGCCATCAAAGCAATGGTCCACGTCCAGCGTGGCGCAGTCGCCGTCCACGCCGGTGCTGGGGCTGCGGTGCGTGGGCAGGTTGTCGGTTCCCATCTCCCAGCGGCCGGTGGCAGCGAAGTGCACGCGGGCATCGGCGCGCTTCACAAAGTAGGGGTGCCAGCCCAGCCCCACCGGCGCGGAGACAGTGGACTGGTTGGTGATGGAAAGGCTCATCTCCAGCGCGTGGTCTTCGAGTTTGAAGGCCTGCGAGGTATCGAAGTCGAACGGCCAGGCCGCGTCGGCCTTGTGTTCGTAGGACAGGAGGGCAAAGGTGTCACTCGCTTCCAGCACCGTCCAGGGCCGCTCCCAACCGACGCCGTGGATGGAATGGGGGTCGGGCGCCCAGTTCTTGACCAGCGGGTGGTCGGTGCCCTGCCACTGCAGCGTGGCGTTGCCGACGCGGTTGGAAAATGGAACCAGCGGGTAACTGGCCGACTGGCGCACCGTGTGCAGGTCAGCTGCCTGCGTCGACCGCAGCACCGGTATGTCGCCCAGCCACAGTCCGCTAATGCAGCCGCCGAGTTCGGGTTTTATTTGACACAGCAGCTCGGCAGAGCGCAGGGTGACGGGGGTTTGCATGGCGAACGGTCTCGTTGAAAGTGGATGCGCACGCGTGCCGGAACTCGGTCGTTCGGTCACGCTGCCCGGAGCGTGAAATTGTGCACCTTCAACCCGGCGTGCGCGATGGACCATCAACTATTTTCAACGCAAAGTTTCCACCGGGTTACGGCTGGGCGACGCCATGCAGCTGCAGGGCCGTGCCGGTGTTGTCCCTGTAGTCGATGTCAACGGTGTTGTCGTCAAAGCGCAGGGTATAGGTGGTCACCACGCCATCGGTCAGCCATTGCGAGACCATGGACAGCGTGGCGGTGTCGGTCCAGCTGGCCCGGACGGCCAACTGCGGGCCCGATGCGTCTGCGTTGGCGCGAAACACGCCGTCCAGCCCGACAGGCCCCGCAAACCGCACAGGCGCGGCCGTTGGGCCGGCAGCGGCAAACCGCATGTCGTATGCCGGCGTGGCGGTGTTCAGGTCCAGCACCAGGGTGTCCAGGCCCAGCGCGTTGCGTTCGAACCGGTAGGCGCGCCCGCTCACGGCAGTCGCTGTTGCAGACGGTGGCTCGACGGGGGATGTCCTTTCGCTGGCAGCCTCCTGGATGCGGCGAACCAGGTCCGCATACGCACCGGGTGCGGCGGGCAAGGCCTGCTGCGACATGCAGGCGGCCTCCAGCAGATCAATCAGCGGGCCGAATCGTGGCGGTTTTTTTCCCGTCACCACCACGACCAGGTCCAGCCGGGGGATGACCATGACGAGCTGCTGGAGAAACCCCACCGCCATGTAGACGTCCTGCTGCGGCAGGGTCCACCAGCCATTGGCATAGCGGAATGTTGAAGGGCTGTCCATGCGCATGTCCACCGTGGCGTGGAACACCTTCTCGGTCCAGCGTGGCGGCAGTAACTGCCGGCCGTCCCACGCGCCGTGGTGCAGGTACAGGTAGGCGATCTTCGCCATGTCCCGCGGGTGCATGTAGAGTCCGTAGCCGCCGACGGAGTGGCCTTGCGGGTCCTGGCGCCACAGGACGTCCGTGATGCCCAGGGGGCCGAAGAGGCGCTCCCGGGCAAAATCCGCGGCGGACTTCCCCGTGGCGCGGGTCAGCACGTTGGATAGCAACTGCGAGTTGCCGCTGCTGTAGTTGAAGGCCGCACCGGGGGCCTGCGCCATGGGCCGGCCCAGCACAAACGCACTCCAGTGGGGGCTGCGCCGCATCGCGCGCAAGGTTTCAGGAGCGCCGTCCAACGGCTCTTTCCAGTCCAGGCCGGAGGTCATGTCCAGCAGATGGTCGATGGTGATCGTCTTCTTGCGGGGATCTTCCGGCGTGATCGCCAGGTCCGGGAAAAAATCCACAACGGGTTGGGCCACGCCCTTCAACAGACCATCCTGAACCGCAATGCCGGTCAGCGTGCCCAGCACGCCCTTGGTGGCCGAATAGAGGTGGTGCTTCAGCCCGGCGCGGTAGGGCGCGTAGTAGGCATCGGCCACCACGGTGCCATGGCGTATGACCAAGAGGCTGTCCATGCCGTTCTTGGCGCCGAAGTCCACCAGGCGGCGCACGGCGAGCGACGCCATGCCCTGTTGTTCGGGAGTCGACTCCTGCCAGCCGGCCGTGGGCCAGGGGATCGCGGGCGAATCAACACGTTCAGCGCTCCAGACCACCCCCGCACCGGCGGTGATCACACAGACCAGCCCATGCATCAGGTGACGGCGGATAAGAGGTGGCACCGAGGCAGTCTAGCATTCTGAAAATTGGGCCCGCCCATAGAAAAAGCCCGGAGGAACATCGGTTCTTCCGGGCTTGTGGGGTGCCTGTCGCCTGCAGCGACTGGCCAGCGCACCGAGTGCGCCGGGGTTCGCTTAGCGGCTGTAGGCGGTTTCGCCGTGGGACGTGATGTCCAGGCCTTCGCGCTCGTCTTCTTCGCTGACGCGCAGACCGATGGTCTTGTCGACGATGAAGTAGGCGATGATGGACACAACACCCGACCACAGCACTGTCACGCCAACCGCTTTGGCCTGAATCCACACTTGCGCGGCAATGGAGTAGTCAGCCGGCGTGATCATCGTGGCCGTGACCCAATCGCCCATGGCGCTGGGGCCGCCCAGGGAAGGTGATGCGAAGACGCCAGTCAACAGTGCGCCCAGAATGCCGCAGACACCGTGCACGCCGAACACGTCCAGCGAGTCGTCCGCGCCAAGCATCTTCTTCAAGCCGGTCACGCCCCACAGGCCGGCAAAACCAGCGAGCAGACCGATGATCAGGCCACCGCCGATGCCGACGTTGCCGGCAGCGGGTGTGATGGCAACCAGACCAGCCACCGCGCCGGATGCAGCACCCAGCATGGACGACTTGCCCTTGTGCATGGCTTCACCGATGGACCAGGTCAGCACCGCAGCTGCGGTTGCGCCAAAGGTGTTGATGAAGGCCAGGGCCGCGAAGCCGTTGGCTTCCAGAGCGGAGCCGGCATTGAAGCCGAACCAGCCCACCCACAGCAGGGCTGCGCCCACCATCGTCAATGTCAGGCTGTGGGGAGCCATGGCTTCCTTGCCGTAACCGACGCGTTTGCCAATGAAGTAGGCACCCACCAGGCCCGCAACGGCGGCGTTGATGTGAACCACGGTACCGCCAGCGAAGTCCAGCGCGCCCCACTGCCACAACAGGCCGGCCTTGGAGGTCATTTCGGCTGCAACTTCCGCAGTGGCGTAAGCGTCAGGTCCCATCCAGAACCAGACCATGTGGGCCATCGGCGCGTAACTGAAGGTGAACCACAAGACCATGAAGGCCAGCACGGCAGAGAACTTGATGCGCTCTGCGAACGAACCGACGATCAGCGTGCAGGTGATACCGGCAAACGTTGCCTGGAAGGCAGCAAACACGATCTCGGGAATCACGACGCCCTTGCTGAAGGTGGCCGCGTTGGCAAAGGTGCCTGCCGCGTTGTCCCAGATGCCTTTCATGAACAGGCGATCAAAGCCACCGATGAACTGGTTGCCTTCGGTGAATGCCAGGCTGTAGCCGTAGATAAACCACAGCACCACAATCATCGAGAACGTGACCATGACCTGCATCAGCACGGACAGCATGTTCTTGCTGCGCACCAAGCCACCGTAGAACAGGGCCAGGCCGGGTACGGTCATCAAAATAACCAGCAGGGTGGAGACCATCATCCAGGCGGTGTCGCCCTTGTTGGGCACCGGTGCTGGGGCTGCTGCGGCGGGCGCCGCAGCGTCTGCAGCAGCAGGTGCTGCGACAGCGGCTGCAGCAGCTGCCGGGGCTGCTACTTCGGCTGGCTTGGCTTCTGCAGCAGGTGCTGTTACAGCGGGAGCCGATGCCGGTGCTGCGGTCTGCGCCAGTGCAGCCGAACCGGCTGTCAACAGGCCCCAGCCCAGCGCGAGGGATACGAGTAGTTTTTTCATGGTGCTTCCAGTTTTGATCACAAGGCCTCTTTGCCGGTTTCACCGGTGCGGATGCGAACGACCTGTTCGAGGTCGTAGACGAAGATTTTTCCGTCACCGATCTTGCCGGTGCGTGCGGCGCCTTCGATGGCCTCGATGACGCGCTCAACCAGTGCGTCGTCGATGGCGGCTTCGATCTTGACCTTGGGCAAGAAGTCGACCACGTACTCTGCCCCGCGGTACAGCTCGGTGTGTCCCTTCTGGCGTCCAAAGCCTTTGACTTCGGTGACTGTGATGCCCTGTACGCCCATGTTGGACAAGGCTTCACGCACCTCGTCAAGCTTGAACGGTTTAATGATCGCCGTAACGAGTTTCATGGTTTTTCCTTCAGTGATGTGCGGAATCAGAACGAGTACTTCACGCCGACTGCCAGGCCGCTCTTGCCCAGGTTGTCAAAGGTACCGACCTTGTAGAAGGAGTCTTTGGCATCGGTGCTGTAAGCGGTCAGCGAACCCGTCAGGCCGCCACCAAAGTCCTTGCCCAAAGCCAGCGAGAAGTCGGTGTAATCACCGGTTGAGTTGTTGGGGATGGTCTGACGGCCAACGTGGGGCGTCAGGCTGAAGCCGCCACCCAGGTCGAACGTCGCGGCCAGTTCCAGGTAGGCAGAGCCCGAGCTGTTGGGGTTGGCAATGAAGTTGCCGGTGCTCTGGCTGTACTTGACCGTCGCGATGCCAAACGTCAGCGCGCCATAGACTTCGGTGGTGTTCGCGTTCACCAGCACCTTGTCAGCGGTATTGCCGGGGTATTGGTAGGTGATCACGCCAATGTCGAAGGCCAGGTCTTTGGTGATTGCGCCCTTGTAGCCGAGATACACGTCGACTTCGGTGGTGCCGTCGGTGGCGCCGACATAGTCCTTGATCCAGCTGACGTTGGAAGCCCAGGCACCAATATAGGCGCCGCTGGCGTGGGCGAAGTCCACGCCACCTTGCAGGGCTGGCTTGAAGGAAGTCTGCGAGACGCTGCGGAAACGGTAGTCGCTAACCGCACCGATATTGAAGCTCAGAGTGGATTCTGGTGCTGCGGGGGCGGTTTGTGCCATGGCGGCGGTGCCGACCAGTGCTGTGGCAAGAACGAGGATGGATTTGGTTTTAAAGTTCATGGAAGCTCCAGGGAGGGTGGGTTAGGGATCGATCACACTAAGCAGGATGCATGCCATTTGCTTATCTGGCGTTCGTTACACCTCTGTGTCCACCATTGCGCGCGCTTTGCGTTATGCTAGCTGTACATATAAACAGCATAAACTACCGATGCGCACCGATTTAGGGCTGAGTCATCCCAGTGCGCACCAATTTGGGAGAGCATGAAATGGGCTTGTCTTTGGTGCAGAGTCGTGCGCTGCGTGGCCTGGATGCGGCAAAGGTCACGGTGGAGGTGCATCTTGCCAACGGCTTGCCCAGCTTCACGATGGTCGGCCTGGCCGATGTGGAGGTCAAGGAAGCCCGTGAGCGGGTGCGCTGCGCCATCCAGAACTCCGGGCTCCAGTTTCCGCACAACCAGCGCATCACGGTGAATCTCGCCCCGGCCGATCTGCCCAAGGACTCCGGTCGGCTCGACCTGCCCATTGCGCTGGGCATTCTGGCCGCCAGTGGCCAGATCGACGGCACGCAATTCTCCCAGTATGAATTCGCCGGTGAGTTGTCGCTGACCGGTGCCCTGCATCCGGTGCGCGGTGCGCTGGCCATGGCGCTGGCCTTGCACGTGGGCCATGTCACGACCCGCCTGGTGCTGCCGCCGGGCAACGCCGAAGAGGCGGCGCTGGTGCCCGGCTCCGAGGTGTACCGGGCGCGCCATTTGCTGGATGTTGTTCGCCAGTTTGCTCCTGCGGGTGCGACCCTGGACGCGCTGGATGTTGCCGGTGTCCAGCCCGCCGGTGACGATGGCTGGGTGCGCGTGGAGCCGGTGCCGCCGACGCTCCCGGCGCGCAGGCCCGACATGGCGGACGTCAAAGGCCAGGCCGGCGCCAAACGTGCGCTGGAGATTGCGGCGGCGGGCGGCCACAGCGCGTTGCTGGTCGGACCGCCGGGTTCGGGCAAGTCCATGCTGGCATTGCGGTTTGCCGGCTTGTTGCCCCCCATGTCCAACGATGAAGCCCTGCAAAGTGCCGCCATTGGCAGCTTGAGCGGGCGCTTCGCCATCGAAAACTGGGGCCAGCGCCCGACCTGCAGCCCGCACCACTCCGCCAGCGCCGTGGCTCTGGTGGGTGGTGGGTCACCGCCCCGTCCTGGTGAAATCTCATTAGCCCACCACGGGGTTTTGTTCCTCGATGAATTTCCCGAGTTCCCGCGGGCTGCGCTGGAGGCCCTGCGCGAGCCGCTGGAAACCGGTTGCATCACCATTTCCAGGGCCGCGCAGCGCTCCGAGTTTCCGGCGCGCTTTCAACTGATAGGCGCCATGAACCCCTGCCCCTGCGGCTACCAGGGCTCCAGCGCCCACACCTGCCGCTGCACGCCCGACCAGATCCACCGCTACCAGTCCAAGCTCAGCGGCCCCCTGATGGACCGCATCGACCTGCACGTCGAGGTGCCAAACCTGCCCCATGCCGACCTGCTGGGCGCACCTGCCGGTGAAGCCACCGACAGCATCCGTGCGCGGTGCAACGCGGCACGCCAGCGGGCCGTGGACCGCCAGGGCTGCAACAACATGGCCTTGCAGGGGCAGGCGATTGATCAGCACATCCTGCTGGACGCCGACGCCCTGAAGTTTTTGAACATGGCGGCTGCCCGGCTGGGCTGGTCGGCCCGCGGAACGCACCGCGCGCTCAAGGTCGCCCGCACCATTGCCGACCTGGCGGGTTCGCACCACACGCAGGTGGCACACGTGGCCGAGGCCATGCAGTACCGCCGTACGCTGAGCCGATCACTGTGACAACCGTATCTGCGCGCAATGCAAGCTACCAGGTCGGCCTGGTCGGCTGGTTGTCGCTGGCGCAGCTCATCAGCTGGGGCAGTGTCTTCTATACGTTCACGCTGATCATGGGGCCGCTGGAGCGCGAGTTGGGTCTGAGCCGGGTCGAATCGTCTCTGGCGTTCAGCCTGGCGCTGCTGGCCGAGGGGCTGATGGCCTACCCGGTGGGCCGCTGGATAGACCGCGGCCACGAACGCGCCGTCATGACCGGTGGCTCGCTGTTGGCGGGCCTGTGTTTGTTCGCCCATGGCTGGGTTGCCAGCAAGGCCGGGTTGTATGCAGTCTGGGTGGGGCTGGGGTTCGCCATGGCCGCCGTGCTGTATTCACCGGTGTTTGCCGTGGTGACGCGGCGCTTCCCCCACGACTTTCGCCGCGCCATCATCACCATGACCTTCCTGGGTGGGCTGGCCAGCACGGTCTTCATTCCACTGACGGCCTGGCTGATCGCCGACCTCGGTTGGCGCCACGCCATGATGGCGCTGGCGGCCCTGCACGTAGCGGTCTGCGCACCGCTGCACGGCGTGCTGCTGCGCAACGCGCCCAAGCGCTGCGCTGCGCAAGCCAGCCCGCAGGCCCACAACGGCCGCTCGCTGAAGCAGCACATGCTCAGTGCCCCGTTCCTGCTGATTGGGCTGTTCGTCGTGCTGATGATGTCGGTTACCGTGGCGCTGCCCGCGCACATGGTGAGCCTGCTGCGCGAACACGGCTTGGGCGAGGCCTGGGTCATCGCCATCCCGGCCAGCATCGGCGCCATCCAGGTGCTGGGGCGCTTGCTGCTGTTTTTCTTCGAGCGGCATTTCGATCTGCACCTGGCCAACCGCCTGATTCCCTGTCTGATGCCGCTGGGCCTGATTGCCCTGCTGGCCGCACCCTGGACCGGCAGCGCCCATGGCGCCGCGGTCATCCTGTTCGTCGTTCTGTGGGGCATTGGCAATGGCATGCTGACCATCGTCAAGGGCACGGCCATTGCCGAATACGTGAACCGCGAGCACGTCGCGTCACTGAACGGCGCCCTGGGGCTGCCGCTGGCGCTCGCCCGATCCTCC
>Ga0208636_100108_pt1 | contig 30433 bp, 17 predicted proteins | sample LakWasM103_HOW12_2_FD_183921 | JGI IMG/M metagenome (GOLD analysis project Ga0208636, IMG submission 183921) | Freshwater sediment methanotrophic microbial communities from Lake Washington under simulated oxygen tension - Sediment Metagenome... | ecosystem: Environmental > Aquatic > Freshwater >... | reverse complement strand
TGTACCACTTGCAACTTGAAGTGAGCATCAAACGTTCGACGTTTTTGATTCATAGTTGAATTCCCCTTACTTTGGTTGAGTTATTTTATCAACCTATCGGGGTGTCCGTTTTTATTAGACCTCTACACCGTGTTACTGTGATTCAAAACCCGTCCGATCAAATGCAGGCTGTTTCCAGCTTGGGCCAACCAACTTCCAACCGTACGGCGCAAATCATGGATATGCACATCTTCAACACCAGCGGCTTTGCGCACTCTTTGCCATGGCTTATCAATATTAACTAGGTGACAACCAGGATTTTTACCAACAATAATGTACGGGTTATCGTCAACTCTTGGAATTTGTTCCAACACCTTAATGGCTGCATCAGAAAGCGGTAAATAATGAGTTTTCCCATTCTTTGTATCTAAAAGCCTTAACTCCTGCCTATTAAAATCAATATCTCCCCACTTCGCAGTTAACAATTCTTCTTTTCTTAATCCGGCTAATAGATAAAGCCATAGAGCATACCGGGCGTGTTGGTTTAACTCAGCATCAATAGCCTCAATTAATTTGGGTAACTCATCAGGATTGATAAACCTATCGCGCGATTCTTCTTTAAACTTCGTTACTCCTGTTGCCGGATTAGGGTGTCCGGCATCGACCATTTCCATTTGACCAGCGAAAGCGAAGATTTTTGATACCAGCGATAAAACTCGATTAGCTTCATAAATAGTTGGCTTACCCCTATAGATATTTTTGCCAATCTTGTGATGCAACTCGATCACATCCTGCCGAGTAATAGATTTTATTTTGTGAGCGCCCCAAGCCGGCATGATATGGGCATTAATGCGCCGCTCGTCTTCAGAGCCGCTTTTTTTCTGCTTAGCGTGGCGCTCGATATACAAGTCGCAAAGTTGGCGTACTGTATCACCCAGGCGGGCTTTTTTGCGCTCAGCAAGCGGGTTTTTGTTATCAAGCAAAGCGGCTATATCCTTTTTAACGAAATCCTCTGCCTGTGACAAAGTTATGTCACCATAACGACCGATGGTCTTCATCTGCTTCCGGCCTTCATGCCGATAGCTGTAAACAAAGGCCTTTTTTCCGCTCGGATAAATCCGAACTCCAAAACCGTTCGGTTCATCGGCCCAAACAATACACTTCTCATTTTTTGATGCATCGCCGGTGTATTTCAGGCCGTCGATCACGGTTTTTTCAATTTCATATTTGAGTCACCACTTTAAATTTGAGTCACCAATGAGTCACCACGTATTGAAGTAAATCATGGTAATCTATGGTAGTCAACATTTAATTAAACTCAGTGTTTACAAGGACTGTAGCAAGCAATAGGAATTAGCGGTAGTATTTGCCGCCTGATTTGTAATCAGCCGGTCGCGGGTTCGATTCCCATCGCCAGCTCCAAAGAATACCAAAGGAGCCAATAACGTATAAAGTTATTGGCTCCTTTTTTTATGCCTACGCAAAACCATTACTACTCCTTTGCCACCTTTGAAGGCGCCCCTTGATCATACACAGGGTCCATTCAGCGGCAAGTGAAAACCAAAAAGATTCAATTCACGCTTCGCTGCTGCCTTAACAGCAAATTTCCGATTCAAAATAACGCAACTACCCTTCCGATCAGCTCGCTGAGTTGGTGCATCAACGCATGACAAGCGCCTTATCATAGACTGATCGAAACCATGCGGAAGTTTAAAAAAAATATTAACCAAACGGATTTGTTGGAATTGCTGGAACAGCTTGAACAGTTGGAGCAAGCAACCTCAGAATTGAAGATGATTTCCACGCTGGGGTCGATGGAGTTAAATCTGGGTAATACGACCAGCATAAGCAAAACTGATGTACCAACGTGGGTTCAGTCGTCGATAGATTCCTTAGTAACATTTGATAACTGAGCTATACCGGCAGGAGAAAAAATGACTCACAAACCAAAGCGTCGGTCATACGCTCTCCGATAGCCCACCCCATCACCCAGCGGAAATAAAGCTCAAGCACCACCGACAAATACAACCAACCTTCTTCCGTCCAAATATAGGCGATGTCCGACACCCACTTTGGGTCAGACATATCCGCAGTAAAATTTTGTTCCACAGGTTGTGGCGCGACAGGCAAGTGTTGCGGACAACTGAAGTTGTTGATTCTTTTTTGTTTCATTATTGTCCTCGGTTTTAGAGATTACTTCCTTAGCCGAGTGTCCGCTAGATCGGGGCAAGATCAGATTGAAATAGTAGTTGAGGGGATTGTCTGGCAAGCCCTAGCCCAAGACTATATAAATGCACTGTACGCTTCATAAACTGTCAATATTGACAGTTGCGTCTAGTAGTAAAACCCAGTTAAATGCGGCCTAAGAAACAAATTTTTTGGGCGAGATGATGCACGTTGTTACAGGTAGACAAGAAGCCCTCCCGGATGAGAACTATACTCGAAAGTTGCCAGCTACCGCCACAAAGCCGACTTGACTAGCAACTTCAAGCATTTAATTATGCGGAACAAGACCATTTTGACACAGTCTACGTGGTATCACGCGACGAGCAGGGAAATATTTCCGGACGTGCTCACCTACCGCCTACCACTCAACCTTATCTTTCCCACAGCTACTCAGCGGGATACCCCGCCAGATTCACTGGATATCCGGGAGTTATCACATTTTTCTGCAATGAATTTTAATGCGAAAAAATCATATGCTCCAAGGCAACTTTCTTCGTCTATTACAATTAGAGTTAATCCAGCTTATAGACGGAAACAAATTTACGATGACGTCAGACACAGCCGCCGCGCCAGCTCAAAGGTGCGTGAGGACGGAGTATACTTGAGAAGGAAAAATCGCCGATCTTTGGCACGATTGAGCTTGAGAGCAAGGTACGAATTATTATAATGGAGAACGTGCAACAGGAAACCATCGAACCGAGCACTGTGGGCAATATCGACGAATATGTGCTTTATGATGCCTTACCTCGATGGGGATGGGATATACGCATAAGTGCGTTTGCCACAGTCGCGAACAGTATCCCCTGGCGAGGATAACGACGGCTTCCACGAAATACATATCAGCACAATTAAGGGTTTCTAGCAGGGCAATCACGCTAAAAATGCTTGAAATTATAGAGTTCAGCTAAGGTAATCAGCCTATCATTTTGATTTCCAACGACAGCAAAGCCAACACTTTCTATGACTCATCACTTTTTCAAGCATTGAAGACCCCAGACTAAACAGGCAAAAAGAAACATCAGCTACAAAATATTTTCTTTATTGGCATATGCGCTACGATTTATGGAGCTGATAACGGGGTTACTTGGTTTAGAGCATGGTATACCTCGCACGACACCTTCGGTGAAGTTTATGCCGCCATTGATACCGACCACTTTAGCCTCTGTTTCTCCCGGTTACTGATTTAGCCCGCATAAGTGATTACGATAGATGGCAAGTGCTTAAGGCGTAGCTTAGGCCAAGGCCTCAAAAAAAGCAGCCATCTTGGTCAGCGTTTGGGCGCAACAAATAACATGGCTTTAGGCCGGGTAAACGTCAATGATAAATCGAATGAAATCCCGCCATTCCAAAGTTACTTTCAAGGCTTGATATAACAGGGGCAGTGATTACTATCGATGCGATGGGTTGCCAGAAAAAATAGCTGAACAGATTAAACAGCAAGGCGGTGACAATGTATTTAGCTTGAAAGGCCATCATGGTCGAATTGAAACGCACACAATTCGTGCAACAGGTGATATAGCATGACTGCAAGAACAGCGTAACTGAACAGTCCACACAGCATTACCACAGCCACTGCTAAAAGAGGAATCGATAACAAAGTTACTAAAGAAACGCGAATGGTCCGAAGCGGTTAGAGCGCGTGGTGCGAACGCATTGGATGATTGAAAACAATCTTCACTGGGTTCTTGAATCGCCTTTGATAGAGATAGCAAAGGACATGGCGCCGCGAATCCGGCTGTTATCCGACATATCGGATTGAATCAAAAAACATCTAAGGTTGACGTCAAAATCAAACGATTAAAGGCCGGATGAGACAATAATCATTTACTTCCTGTCATCGGGATGATTTAAGCCCGATTATCCTGAGGTTTCTCGTCTATGTTACGTCAGAACAAGGGCATTCACTAGGAAAGCTGATGATTTACCTGTTTTTTTTGAATTTGCGCATAACGTTAGGCGGCACGATCCAGCATTGCTGGATTCGCTCCTGGATACACCGTTACACTCGCCGGCATGTCCTAAAAACCCAATATGAGCTAACCGTTTATGGCTTTAGCGGGATAACTTTACCTACAGAATAGGCGCTATCTAAATTCGGTTAAATTTTGCGACACAACCTTTTGCAAGAGATAGCAAAGGGCGCACCTGTAAATCCATACCGGCAAAGCAAAGTTAATATGCTCGACACAAGGATGGGGGGAATCTGTCGCAGAGCAAATGACTAAACGCTGGTAAGCAGAAACAAACACAACTGAGCGGCAATCATCATGCACAAGGTATTGCTAACTTCACGATCAAACAAAAAACTTTAAACTATCGTTAAAAAACAATGAACAACCAATCATTTACTTTCGACCAATTTCATATAGAAGTGGCGCGTAACGCTTCTGATGACTTTAATTTGTTTCATGATAAGCATAAATGGTTACAGATTACTCATAACCCGTTCAAAGGCCCTATCGTACTGGGCTATCAACTCAACACCCTCATCGAGTATCAAATGCGCTTATATCGAGAAGCGCATCATGAAGACGAGATTATTGCCAAAAACAATCTATATTTCAGTAATTATCAAATTACTTTTGTTAACGCCGTACGCCCCCAAATACCGGTCTATCTGAATATTAAAAAGACTCTGATTAAAACCATTCCCAACCTAACACTTGGCAATCGCATCGTCATGAAATCCGATGGCAAAACCGTGCTACTGGGGTTTAAAAAGGAAACGCAAGCGCCACTATTCTTGGCTGATACCAAACTAGATAATCTGCCCGATCTTAACGAAATTCCTGACCATACCGCCATTCCCGGCACCAATTATTTTCTCAAACGGAAATATATGAATAACGGTTCGGTTAAAAACTTTCTGTCCGGGTCTTTCGCAGAGCAATCCGACTATTTTGATGAGTTAACGCATATTGCACATTATCCAGAAATATTTCCTTGCAGCCTTAGCTCCGGCGCCTTGCTAGAAAAGGCTCAATTAGAAAAGCATGACTTTAAACTTAATCCTATGGTTTACACCTCTCATGAGATTTCAGTAGATCGGCGTTATTTAAGTCAGCTTAAAAATAATGAAAAGCTGCATATTCTAGTTGAACAACTCCCGGAATCCAACGATAACACATTGAATCAAACCAATATTATACTAAGAACTTATAATTGCTACGGTTTGCTGCAGAATAATGAAGTATTATTCAGAATGACACTGAACCTTGTTTCTTTAAAAGACATACTCAAAAATCTTCCTGCTTAGGGGGATGTAAGCCGGAACCCTCGGAATTTTTGACGTCCGATTACTGGTAAGATGTTTGGTTGAAGCTGCTCAACCATCCTGTAACAGGTCATAACCGATTTTGGAACTGATCATGCGTTTGGCTTGACGCCGAATAATGACCCGTAAAAATTACGGGGCCATTAGGGTATTGTCAGAGGTTAGGCGAAGCGTATACAGACTGCTGGGTCACAAGGGATATGAGCGGTTTTAATCACCGTGTAAAACAGCGAGGAAAAATGATCTGGGAATCGGGGAAATGGGTGCTTCGAAAAGCAACAACATAAAAATGCTATTCTGAGCTAAGCAGTAAAGAGTAATTAAGCACCTGCTCCTCTCCTAAAGGGACAACTTTTTTCAAAACCAATTGTTGGTCTGAACTATTAGAGCGGTCAGCGCAAACGGCTATTATGTAATTCGCAGAAAGCCGCAATTGCCAAAAACGCCAGCGAGCAGGAAAATCGTTCAAGTTGCGTTGCATCGAGACACTGATCCGGCGCTCCTCTTGAATATGAAAGGCGAATTGATCCAATGGAATCGACAGACCCATGCCGCGTGCCTTGATATAGGATTCTTTAAGCGTCCAGTACTGGAAAAAGCGCTCTTGTCTTGCTTCTGCTGAATGTGTGTGCAGTTCCTCAACCTCGCTACATGAAAAAAAATTCCCCGCTATTTCGATAGGGGCAGTGCGAATCCGTATATTCTCCGTATCGACCCCTAACGCGTTGCAGCAAGTAACTCCAAATACGATGAGGCTTTGTGTATGAGAGATATTGAAAACTATCTTTCTTGCGATATGATCGTCATTAGCAATCTCTGGCCGCCCATAGGGATTCATGCGAAATGACCAGTGCTCAGGAGCTATCGGCGCATATCGCGACAACACCGTCCGCTCCAGCGCTCGAGTAACTAAATAGCGATGTCGGTCTCTGGTAAAATAAAAGCTCCGTTCCCGGCACCGCTCTTGCTCAGTCAAGAGGCTCCGATATTGAGTTAAAAGGCGTTCATCCTTTATTTCATCAAAGAAGGCGCACCACAAATGAATTTGCTCTGGATCAAGAGTCATTGATGCGGATTCGTTGACCAATCTGCCCGTGACATGAATATTGACATAAGCTGCTGAATTACTCTAAAAATAGGATGGTAAATTTTCTTTGTATCGGGAATGTAACCCATTCTGTCGCATTAACAAAAAACTCAAAATTTGGCTACAAGGGCGGTGCCAAGCTACTGACAGGCTCAGTTAACAACCAAGTCCTCAGGGCGTGACGGCCGCCCAACAAACCGTTAAGGTTACACGGTCTCTTTGGTGGAATTTTATTAATTTTAGTCAAAAGGTTATGTCAATGGACGATAACTGTCCCACATACCGGATGAAAAAAGTTAATGTGCCAGAACCTAAAAAATATATCGTAGCTCAGTAAACAGACCTTGTATTGGTTTATTGCTTCCAAAGTAAGTATTAGCTTTGCCATAATAAAGCTCGGCGCCAACTGTTATTTTCATATCGTCCTTGAAAGAATAGGTTAATAGTGGCCGCCAGTAGCTGGTATTCGGCTTAAAGTAACTAAACACCAGTAACTCGGTTTCCAGTGTATCATTCAGCCATTTCTTACCGACCCGCATGGTTGAGCCTAATTTTCGCGCCGACTCCTGATTAAAGCGAATCGCATTTACCAAAGCCATATTGCGTTCATTTGATCCGGCTATGCTTGCTAAATCAGCGACATTTCCATTTTGTTGTAGAATTAATTGCACATTGACATTCAAATTATCGTAAAAATTCCGATCTACCCCAGTCACCAGCATCCAATTGCTACGAAAACCGCTGACCGTTTGCGGTTCGTCCCGCTCCACGCGCGCCAATTCGGCACGCCAGCCATAGCGTCCGAGATTGACGGTAACATCGGCACCGAACACGGCAATTTTGGGATAATGCAAAATCACAGTATTAGCGCTGTCACTCGCCTGCCATTCCGGCAACAGCTTAAAGCCTCGAAAATAACTAAGCGACCAGTCAACCTGATCACCGCGCATATCAAACTTCAATCCAAATGGCCAGCGACTGCGCGTAGGTGTTGGTTGCCTATCCAAAAAATAAATGTCTCTAGCCTGCGATTGCGGCAATTTGCTGGGCTGAAAACTGGGGGTAAGATAGAACGTTATGGTTTTCTGCGTGTCCGGGAAATAATTCACCTTAAGCGCCGACACTCCGCTCCGTTGATCTTCTTCGAAAGGTAACTGAATACTGTAGTTACGCGGGGTCAGGTTATCTGTCGGATTGATGCCGTCGGCACGCCCCCACGCGACGATTTGTTTGCCCAGTTTCACATCGAACTGCTCCGAACGCCATAGCGCAAAAGCTTCCAATACTTCAGGCTTTGCCACCGACCGGTCAAGCTCCGGGTTATGCCACCGCACTTCCGCCTTGCTAGTGAGACTTTCGCTCCAATCGGACTCGATTTTTACGTCGCCAGTGGCACCGACGATATCATGGTGCTGATGCAGCTCTTTCGATACCTGATAGTAGTTGAGCCGCACATTGGCATTGAACTGGTGCGCCGACGTTGTGTCATCCGCTTGGGTCGACCCAACTGCAGCCAGCCCAAGCAATACCGTTACAGCACACTTAACCAACTTCACCTGCTCTCTAGGGCGCGAGTGCTAAACATATCGTCAGAAATAGCGACCTCGGTATCAATCTCATCAAGTAAAATCAAAGTCTTGTGACCCGTCTGCACATTGGTCATTTCCCGACTCTGCGCCAACCATCGATTCTTGTCCGTTTCGACAAGCTTGGGCTGGCGAGTCCATTGCACCTTCAACAATTGCCCAAGCAAATCGTAATACTCAACCTTCGCCTCTAACGCACTGTCTTTGCGCAACCAACTGATCTTCTTGCTGTACCCGCTGTCGTCACGCACCTTGTCCGAGGTTGGTGTCGACTCGATCACGAAACATTCCTGATTTTCCACCGTTTCGGAATGCAACAGCGTGTGCTTGTATAGCTCGACCCGAGGCGGCAACATTTCGCCATAACTAAAGTCGGATCCCATAAAACTATCTTTTTTGTTATTCGAAATTAATCGACGCACCTTGTGCAGCGCAGGTAAATAAATCCACAGATCATCATCGGCATCGACTCGCTCCATTTCAAGAAACCCGGTTCCCTTGATATCGGCCGGGTACTGGAAACGCACAATCAGATTCGAATCGATGCCATTTGACTGTAGTTTCGAGATGGTTTCTATTTTGCGGTCGCGCTGTTGTCCGTCGGAGCTGATCAGGCTCATCGTCATCTGCGACTTCATCACGCTGATTTTGGAGACAAAAAAATTGCGTTCCATCAGTTGCTGAGCGGTCTCTTCAGCGTTCGCCAACGGCAAACCCACGCACAACAGCAGAGCAACGCGAACGCTATGTTTCAACAATCGGTTCAACATAGTTTAGACTCCTTTTTTTGTGTTACACCGAACACGAAGCGAGGCCTGAAGACAATCATCATCGAGCGTAAGAACACCAGAGCACTTATGCTGCTGACTGCCATCGTCACGATCACCATCAACGCAAAACGGATGTAGAACGCGAAGCCAGTACCCAATAACACCGAATACCCCCCAGCAATCGACAGCGCCACCAAGATAATTGCCTTGCCGGAAGTCATCAACGAGGTGCGGGTCGCTTGCGCCAGATTACCGTGACGCCGGTATTCTTCGCGGAAACGAAATAGCAAGTAAATCTCATAATCTGCCCCGACCCCGATAGCCATTGATGCGGTAGTTGAGGTGCCCATATCAAGCGGGATGCCAAACCAGCCCATCAAGCCCAGATTGGCGAGAATGATCAACACGAGTGGAATGGCGACAAACAAGCCACCCACCAAGGAACGTAACGCGATACTAGCCAGTAAGAACACGATCACCGTCATCTGGATCATGTTTTGTACTTTGTCGCGCGTCAGCGATTCATTGATTGCGATGGTCTCCGGCAAACTGCCCCCGATGCCTATGTCGACATCGTCAGGAAAATACTTGGCGATAATAGGTTTGGCCAGTTCGTACAGCTGTTCCGCATGCTGAGTACTATCTTCTTTCAACAACACCTGAATTACAGCCTGTCGATAATCGGTATCAACCATGTTATCGAGATCTTGCGGTTCACCCGACAGCGAAAACAATAATAGATATTGCGCCACCATGGCCTGGCTATCGGGAATGGCGTAATAAGCGGGATCGTCATTATGCATCGCCTGATTCATTTTCTTGATCATGTCAGCCAGAGAGGTGGTTTTACCAACTCCGGATTGTTTGCTCAAGAAATCTTGCAATTCAGTCATGGCGCGCAATATCCGTGGATTTTTAATTGCGTCGTGTTTGTCACCTTTTACCAGGAAAAACATTGAGTTGGTGCCGCCAAAGTACTGATTCAATTTATTATCATTGATACGCACCTCGCTACCCGCCAGATGGTCGTGACTCAGGCTATTATCGACATACAGCCGCGACACCCCGACCAGCATCAGCGCGACCACGATCAAACCGCCGATTAAGATGCGTGGCGCGTTGCCCGCAACCAGCTTGTCGGCCAATTTGGATAAGCCGCGATCAAGCAAGCTGGGGGTTCGCTCCGCCACTTGTTCAAGCGCTTTAGGCGCCGGCAACGCAGCCCGTAGAGCAGGGATCAGGGTCATTTCCAGCAATAAAACCGCCACAATGCCGGAACCTGCAAAAACACCAAAATGGCGCACAACCGACACTTCAGCAATCGTCAACGAATAAAAAGTGATACTTGCGATCAAGCCGGCGGTAATCATAATGGGTGCGATCCAACTCAGCGATTTGATGACGGCGACACGGTTCAAGTCCTTGTTGCTGAAATCTTGTATCGTCTTGCCAACCAGAGCCAGATCAGCTGCCAATGACGGATCTTGGCGGCGGCGTGCCGTTAGATCATGAAATTCTTCATAATAGCGTTTTAAAATCTGTATCGCATGCCCGGTCGCCACCGCCATAATTAAAATGGGGGTATTGGTATTCATCACATCCATGTGAACCCCGATCAAACCCATAAAGCCAAGCGCCCAAATTACGCTCAAGAGTCCGGTCAACAGCGGCAACAACATGCCCTGCAAGCTGTGAAACGCTAAATATTGCACCAGCATGATGGCCAAAAAGGCGGCCCCGAGATACATCGGCAACTCCATCACATGCCGCTCAGTAGCCGCCAGATTGACCAGCAAGCCACCGGCGATAATGTCGACATTGGCATCGCGCTCTTTATCGATCACATTCAGGATCTGCTGATAAATCGCGTTATAGCTCGGGTTAAGCTTATCCATTTGAAAGTCAGTCAGCACTGCTGCGGCATCGCCCGCCGGTGACACTAACGTATTGACATAGAGCGGATTGGCCAGCACCGAGGCTTTGAGTTGCGCCAGTTGTTCTGGATTGACCGGAATGGTTTCCATTATCGGATGCACCGCCATGCCATCGTTGCCACCCCGGATATCTTTCATCTTCCGTGCCGCCAAACTGATAGTATTGCCCTTAATAACACCTTTGATCTTCTCGATGCCGGCCTGGATACGTTGAATTTTTGCTAACACCTCGGGTTGGTAGACATCACCTTTGAGCGGAATGATACCGATCACCGTGAAGTTGGTGCCGCCAAACAAGTGTTCCAACTGCTTGGTGGTTTTCACATACGGGTGCGATTGCGGCGCCCACATATCGGGATCCATATCGAGTTTCAGTTTGCCCAGAAAACTGAACAAAAACAAGGTCACTAAGACCACCAATAACATCACTAGCCAGCGCAGCTTGACGATATACTGACCGTAACGGATAAATAGAGAAGAAGCCATAATTATTAACAATACTTTCGCGTAAAAATTCACTGAACCTAAAAACTCAGGGCTGTGTGGTGTGCCTTAGTCCGACACGGTGTTTTGTTCTACTGCCCAACCATAAAAGAAAAATTTAATCCACTTGATTACCCGCCTGCACCAGCGCATTAAGCGCTACCCGCAACAGCCCTGCCAGCGCCGGATTGCCGATAATCGTCGCCACATCGTATTTCATACCGGCCACCGGAATGGTGGGCGAGGCGGCATCGACGATAATCCAGCCCATCGTCATGATGATTTCGGCCAGCGCGGCCTGTCCATGCACCGCCCGTCCCGAGGCATTGATCAAAGCCACTGGCTTGCCGGTGAGATCTGTACTGCCAACCACCCAATCAAGCGCGTTTTTAAACGCTCCCGGTACCCCATGCGCATACTCAGGGCAAGCGATGATGACGCCATCGCAGCCCTTCAACAAAGTGCGCAAGGCTTCGACAATCGGCGGCGGGGCATGCTCGATATCAGGATTAAATTGTGGCAAATTGCCGACTTCTTGATACAAGCTAATTTCAATTTCGGCTGGAGCTAGGGCAATTGCGGCGCGCAACAGCGTGGTATTGGCCGAGCTCTGCCGTAAACTGCCGGAAATGGCGACTAACTTAATCATGCTGTGTCATTTGTGCAGAAAATGACCAAGTGACCGGCATGTTCTTCAAGCCATACAACACCATTTCATGCCGGAACTGTAGTGCATCAACCGTTGTCGCCAATTGCAGATCCGGAATGCGTTTAAACAGCGTGAGGAATGCAATTTGCAGCTCGGCCCGGGCAAACGCGGCACCGATGCATTTGTGCAAGCCGTGGCCAAAACCAACATGATTGGTAGTCTTGCGATGGATATCGAAAGTGTCAGAATTTGGAAACACAGTTTCGTCACGGTTTCCTGAATTCAACATCACCAACACGCCTTCGCCGGCCTTGATTAATTGCCCGCCGACTTCTACGTCAGTTATGGCAGCGCGTGGCAGACCGGCGTGATTCACCGTCAGATAGCGCACCAATTCATCGATCAGCGTCTCGGCCAGCTGCGGGTCTTGCTGAAATTGCGCCAATTGGTCGGGATGTTGCATCAGCGTCAGCGTTCCCAGCCCCATTACTTGGGCCATCGTGTCGTAGCCCCCGAGAAGCAGCAAGGCTGCAATGCCAACCACTTCCTGATGACTAGCCGGGTTGCCGTTAATTGGCTTCGCCAGAAGACGGCCTAGCAAGTCGTCACTGGGATTGTTTTCTTTTTCGGTGACGATGCGGTCAAAATACGTCATCAGCTCAATTGCAGCGGCTTGTGATTCTTCCGCTGTACGACTGCGGTCCAGCATGGTGTCTGTGCGGTTCTGGATAAAAGGGCTATCCTGATAGGGCACGCCGAGCAATTCGCAAATAATCAGGGATGCGACAGGCAATGCCATCACACTGACAAAATCGACTGGCGGCGGCAGCTTTAACATGTCGTCGATTACCCTATCGACGATGCTTTGTATGCGTGGCCGCAACGTTTCGATATGGCTGACTTTGAATTCATTGATCACCATGTCGCGTAAGCGGTTATGCTCGGGCGCATCCATTTGCATGAAAAAACCAGGCGGAGGCGCCACATTACCCGATAGATAAGTAGGATAACCCGGAGCCAATGGATCGGAACTAAAGCGCTTATCAGCCAATATCGTGCGGATGTCCTGATGCCGCGTTACCAGCCAAGCCAGGTCGCCGCGCGGTGTGCGGACGCGAGAAATAGGTTGGTCGATCCGTAATTGTTGGTATTCCGGGGGCGGATCGAATGGACAGGTACGGGTCATCGGTAACGGCGGTACTGTATTGGTATCAATCATGCTGTCTCTCATTCTGTCAGGGTCGTGGATGATATTGGGCTGGCGGTATGGATGCGGCGGACTTAATTTTTCGCCAGCATCTCCAGCAAGATTTTGCTCAATGCATCGATATCCGAATGATCCCACATCAGTGTAGGGTCGAGCGACATATCCAGATAATCTTCGATGTCGCCGGTCAAGGTAAGCGCATACACCGAGTCGAGTCCGTATTCTGCCAGGGCAACGTCGGATTTGACGGCATCCGGCGCAAGTCGGACATAACTTGCGACGCGTTGGGTTAGCCAGGTTTTCAGGGTGGCATCGGTATGGGTGATAGTAGAGGCTTGATTCATAATATTTTCTTTGTTAACAAGATGTTGATGATAATGATGCGGCCCAGCCCGGTAAGGCGCGCCGGGTCAAATCGAAACTTACGGCATGTTGATAGCGTTCCAGTAATTCGGCTAACAGATGCGCGCTGTGTTGCTCCGATAGCGAGTGAGGGGCTTTGGTCAGCATTGACTGCAATCGTTGCAGCACCAGTTCCAACCAGATTGGGTCACGTAAAAAAAGGCCGCCTTGCATCCTGTTGTGCCACCATAGATTCAGACAGGCCGAGGCGGCCAACACCATGACATAGCGTGTTGTCAGCGCATAGCTGCACGGGCTGGCCATGACGCTCAGTTCGGTCGGAGGTAATACAGCGCATAATTGTTGCAATTGCACTAATTCGTCGACAAAGCCTTGTGCCAGCACAGCCAGTTGCGGGTGCTTATTTTCCTCATGTAGCGCGGCGCAAGTTTCGACTAGCGCCGCGGCCAATGGGTCTTGTCCGTTCGCGCCGATTGTCAGTGCCTGGAACGAAAACGGCGGCAAATCCTGCTCGAATTGAAACATTGCTGCCGGTGCTGGCGTTGTCGTCTGTTGCAGCCAAGCCCGACGTGCCAATTGCGGCAATTGCGGCAAAATCGTCATTTGGCAAGTCGTACGCGCCGCATGGCCAAAACTGGCCGGCTTCAAGTCACGCAACAGCTTTTGAAACAGCGCATGGTCGCCATTACGCAAGTAAAATTGCGACCCAAGTATTGCCGACAAGCCCGTCATCGCATCAATCAATAGCTTAGGTATTAAATACTTGACCGCAGCGCTATAGATACTACCGGCGTTCGGCGTCAAATGCAGGCTGCGTGCCGCCACGGTGGTGAAGCAGTCACACAGCAGTAAATCCGCAAACGCATTGACCATTACAGTTTGGGTTTGCGGCAAATCAAGTACTGCTCGCCCGTAAAGCTTGCGTTGTCGCGCATAGCGTAGCGTACTGCGCAGACCAGTATCGAGAATCCCCATGAACATGCCGGGCAGCGCGACGCGGGTAACTTGAAAAACCTTTAACGCCGTTTCTAAACCATGCCCTGGTATGCCAATAATACTATCAGGGGCTATCGGACAGTCATGCACGGAGATGCCGCCCAATTGCACACCGCGCATGCCAATGCTGGCAAAACGTGGCGGATAACTGATATGGCTGGGGGGAAGTGTGGATTTTTCCAGCAATAATTGGGAATGGCTGCGGCTACCTTGGTGATGCTCGGTGCGGGCGTAGATGACGATGGCGTCGGCGCGCTCGATATTGGCGATGACTTGCTTGCCGCCATTTAACACCCAATGATCGTCTTGGCGTAGCGCTTCAAACTCAACGCGCGCCAAATCATTACCGTGCTCCAGCTCATGATAGCCGCAGGACAGTTTACGATTGTGCAGCAATAGTGCGGCCACCTTTTCTTGCTGGGCCAAAGTGCCTGCACTCCAGACATTGACAGCAGCAACCAAGGCGCTAGCGCCATAACCGAGACCGAGACAAGGATCGTGCCGAAACACAGCTCGCCCAAGTTCGATCATGCGCGTTAAGTTATGCAGTCGCCCGCCGAGAGCAACTGGCACAAACTCGGCAGCGAAACCGAAGTGATCCAGTATCTGTTCTCCGGCGACCAGCATCTCCGCACACTCATCGGCCGCCAGTATCTCGCTAAAACTGCAAGGATTAGTGCTATCCCAGGGATCGCCAAATAGTTGTTCCAGCGCAATAACGCTTTCGTTGTTCATATCGTGCTCCATCATAACCATCCACCATTGCTGTTAGCCGGCAATAGCGAGACCCGCATACCGGCGCTGGCAGTGATGCAATCTGTTAATCGGTCATAGATCTCAACATCCGCCGCCAAGTGGGACGCAGTCGGGGTTAATTGCGTCAAAATGCGTACCAACGCCGCATGCAACCATAAATCATTGCGCCACAAGCTCGGCCATGCTTCGCCACTGCATATCGTACAATGGTTGGCCAGCCATAGCTGGATACACGCAGCCCCTGCGAAACAGAGCTCATAACGGCGCGCCAAATCAAAGGCGCTCGACGGTACCTCACGAGCCGAGGGTTGATAGGCGGCACATTCTTCCATCACGCCAGCCGCCGCATCACGTAGCGCTTCGGTCAGTCGCAGTACTGTCGCCGACGGTCTGCGTCCCGGATCCACTTGGGCCAATTGTATAACCGCATGCGGCAAGCTTTGCAGTACACTACAGCCGCTACTGGACATCACGCGTAATTTCTGCGGCGCAAATTCGGGTAGCGTCGCGTTCAGGTCAACCGCCAATGCCAAGCCCTCGCTGTCCCAGCTTTGCTTGTCATAGGCCCGTGCCAAGGTACGAAACTGGTTAATTAAGCCGTTGCGATTGACCACGGTACTGCCGTCAAATATGGCCACAAGCCGATGATCCCGTTCTATTTTTTGAAACATGCCATGCGCAAACACCCCGGTCAGAAATGCGCGCGCGCCGAGCACCTCGCCCAGCGTGGCAATCAATTCATCGACTGCGCTTGGTACAAACGCTTTCGCCAATGCCGCCACCACACTCATCTCTCCCGGCAAAGCCGCGATGCTACGACTAGAAACCACGCTAACCGCTTCCGCAGCCAAAAGTGTGGCCGCCGCTTCGCCGACGGTACGCCGTATCACCGGCAAATCGAGCAGCTGTCGTCCGTACAATTGGCGCTGAGCGGTGAAAGTGAGCGCCAGTTGCAACGCATGATCGGCCGCACCCAACGATAAGGCGACACATGTGGTGCGGCTCAGTTGCAAGGCTTTCAAGACAATTTCGATGCCTTGCCCAACGTTTCCGACCAATGCGCTGTGTGGAACCTGAGCGTTGCGGTACTCAATACCGCTAATATCGGCGCCACGAATGCCGTGCGTCAGCTCTTTCGGCAAACAACAGTAACTGTCCTCAGCCAATGTGCGCTTATCCATCAACAACAGACTAAAGCCACGCGGCCCGCCGGCCGGTTCGGTCCTCGCCAACGCACACAAAACTTGGCCCCGGGTAGCATTATTGATCAGCCATTTTTCACCATTGACCAACCAACCATCGGCGTTAGCCGTTGCTGTCAGTTCCCCGGCCAGCAAATCGCTGCCGTGATGGCGCTCGGTCAGTCCCCAGGACATCACCACCCCAGTACTGACATCATGCCCGACTTCGCGCGCCTGTTCGGTATTGTCGGCAACCCAGACACACGCGGCTCCCAGAAAGGTCTTGCCGTGCCCGATTGCTACCGTCAGGTCGCGCCGTGCTACGGCGCGCCACAATTGCAGCAATTCGGTAAAACTTGTCATCTTTCCGCCGTGACGTAGCGGCACGTAGTGCCGGTAGATGCCAAATTCGCCAAGTACGTCACAAGCCGCTGCCGGGAATTGTTCCAAACGGTCATGTTCGGCGCAGACTGCCGCAGAAAACGGTTTACCCTCCTGCTCGGCTTCGACCAGCATGCGCTCCAGTACGGCCAGTGCAGAAACGTCAGTCTCGTTTATGTCCATCGCTCCCTGCCCATCCGGCAGTGGCGCAGAGATGGAGGCATGACGTAACGCTTGCAGATGCGGATCGACTTCTTCATAGACCGGCATCAAGCTTTGCTGCATGAACGCAGCTTGCATCGCGCCACGCTGGATTTTGCCGCTAGTGGTACGTAATACGCCGCCCGGCCTCAGCAAAACCACGGCCGCCACACGTACTTCTAATTCTCGCATAACAGTAGTCTTAATCCCGACCACCAATTTATGTAACTCTTCCTCACTACACTGACTGCGTATTTCGTGCGTAACCACCACTTCTTCCTGAGGAGTGGTCACGGTAAAGACTGCGCCCACGCCACTGGAAAGTTCGGCATGATGGGCCCGCACTTCTTGTTCGATGTCTTGCGGATACAGGTTGCGGCCATGTACGATCAACATTTCCTTAAGCCGTCCAGTGATGTACAGCTCACCATGATGCAATACCCCCAAATCGCCGGTACGAAAGTAGCCGCCGTTACCACGGGTAGTGCCGGCATTAAAGGCAATGGCGCTAGCTTCGGCATTCTGCCAATAGCCACGCGCCACGCTCGGGCCACGCAACCAAATCTCGCCTATAGCCCCCGCAGACAACTCGGCGCAAGAGTCGGGATCAACGATCAAGACATCGAAATCATGCACGACCCCGCAACTGACGACCGCCCGCCCATCTCCATGTGCTATCGGTGCGAATTGATGCCGTCCTAATAGATCGATATCGACCGCGCAAATCTTGGCAGCCCGGCTGCCGCTACCCGAGACAAACAGAGTGGTTTCGGCCATACCGTAGCAAGGGCAAATGACATGCGCGCCAAAACCAATGTCGGCAAAACGTTGCGAGAATGCGCGGATAGTCTCCGCCTGCACCAGTTCCGAGCCATTGGCGGCGAACCGCCAATGCGACAAATCGACCCCCACGAGTTGATCATCGGTGATACGCCGCAGGCAGAGTTCGTAGGCGAAATTCGGCGCAGCAGTAAACCCGATCTGAAACTGTGCAATCATACGCAACCACAGATAAGGACGTTTCAGGAACGTGGTCGGCGTCATCAAAATACAGGTGCTGCCCAAAAACAAGGCCGGCAATAACAGCCCCATCAAGCCCATGTCATGGAATAATGGAATCCAGCCGCCAAAGCGAACTGCGGATGACAGACCATATGCCCGGCACAGGCTATCGGCATTGTGCAATAAATTACGATGGCTCACCATCACGCCTTTTGGATTGCCGGTCGAACCGGAGGTGTATTGTAACAACGCCAGACTATCCCCCTCCACTTGCGGCATCCGCCAGACATCGGGATCGGCAAAATCGACACCGTCGGTTGCTAACCGCGTGATGTGATCCAGTTCTTGCCCAGCGGCCCAAACGGCCACAGTATCCAGATTGTAGCTGTCAGTCAGTAATGCGCTTACGCCGGCATCGGTGGCGATGCGGTATATCCGCCGCTGTTGATGCGGATGTTGGCCCGGCAGCGGCGCAGGCACCGCGATCATGCCTGCGTAAATACAGCCAATGAAAGCGGCGGCAAAATTAACACCCGGTGCATACAGCAACAAGACCCGGTCGCCCAGTTTGCCGCGCTGCTGTAACCAAGACGCAATGCGGCGCGCTTCAGTATCGAGCTGTTGATACGATAGTGAAACCGCAGCCTCCGGTTTATTCGGATCAGCCACCAGCGTCACCGCGTCTTGAAGCGGCTTATCCAGTGCATGTTGTCGAATCACATCAATGATGTTGCTCTGTTGTAAAAATGCGTTCATGCTGGGTTCTCTGCTTGCGTTGGCGCCGACATCAAATAGCCGGTAGCAACAAAATAATCCAAATATACCTTCAAAAATGCGGGGTCGATCCGGCGGCACACGATACCCGATCCGTCCAGAGCGGCCAGTAGGTTATCAGTGCGGAAATGCGGCGCACTATTTGGATAGCCAACATCGGCGGATGGGATTTCTTCGCCAAATAACGGCAGAAATTTAGCCAGCGCATTATCTTCGCCACGCTCAACCGCCGCCGCTAGCGTCCGATACCAGGTTTGATACGGCACCCGCTGCAACGGATAACCGCAGACAGCCATCATTTCCACCAATTGCTCCCAGTACACCGTATTGGCGGCCGGCAAATTAAATTGCGTACCATGCCAGCCGCCGCCGAGAGCGATATGCGCAACCGCCTTGGCACAGAAATCAACCGGCGCCATTTCCAGCCGAACATTAAAGTCAAGAGCCATGCCAATTTGAATACAACCCTTGATTGACGCATTCAAAAAAGTATCTTCGGAGCATGCGCCGGTATCCTGGGCGCCCGTAATCAAACCGGGGCGATACACGCAGACCGGTAAGCCGCGCGCGCCAGCCAGGGTGGTTAATTTATCGGCTACCCATTTGCTTTGCCGATAGCCGCCGACCACACCATCAGCATCAGTCAACGCCACTTCAGCAAAATCTTGTAGGCCGTCGTGGCCGGGGTAGACCGCCAGTGATGAGATAAAATGCACCGGTTTGATGCGTTGACGACAAGCAAGCCGCAACACTTCTACCGTGCCCAGTACGTTGACCGCTTTCAAGCGCTTATATGGCAGCGCATAGCTCGACAGTGCGCCGTTATGCACAATCATTTCAACTTGCTGCGCCATTTTTTCATAACTGGCCCGAGGCACACCAAAATACGGGCGACCAATATCGCCGACCACGCCAATCAGGCGCGCCATATCGGTGTCATGCCACAAACCGTAAGTGTTCATATTGCTTTGCACGCGCGCTAATGCATTGACGGCATTATCGGCCCGCACCAAAACATAGATTTTCGCCTCAGAGCGATCCAGCAATTCGCGTAGCAAATACGCACCCGTGTAACCTGTTGCGCCAGTGAGCAAAATACACCGATATGGCCCATTGGATACCGGCAGCGCACCCGGTTCGGGCGTGACATCGGCAGGCAAGGTGGCTTCGATGAATAAGTCCTTGTGACTCAAACTGCGTGAATTGCCGCTGCTCTGCACTAGCATTCCGCTCTTTACCCCAAGCATTTTCATCAGCTCGGTAATGGTTGGCTGCTCAAACAATCGTCGCAGGCTAATAGCCACGCCAAAAGCCTCTTTAACTCGTGCAGCCATTTGTGCCGCAGTCAGCGAATCGCCCCCTAAGTCAAAGAAATTGTCTTCGATGCCGACTCGCGCCAAACCGAGGACATCGCACCAAATTTGCGCGGTCCGTATTTCTTCTACCGTGGATGGCGGCATATAGCTGCTCCCGACAGACTCAGTCGTTTCTTTCACAGGCAATTGACTGCGATCGACTTTGCCATTGGGCAGTTTGGGTAATTGCTCTAAAATCACAAAGCGCGCCGGTATCATTGCTTCCGGTAAGTGCTGTCGTGCAAAGGCGTTTAAATCCGCACGTAAGCGGGTGGCCGATGCCGATAACAAGGGCTCATTGGCTACGCGCGCTAAATTCATATTCATCGCATCTGTTCCGTCAATTTAAATAAGGGGTAAACGCTGCCCGGCAGCGGACAAACATCAGTGGCAGTCTCATCGTCACGCACTGCGCTCAAACACCGCATCGAATTGATCCAGATGCCCATGTTCGGGAACTAGCAAGCGAATCCGATAACCGTGGCGCTCGGCCAATTCAGCCACCAGCTCAGGATCGAGCGCACTGCCATCGTCAATCTCCCATAGGGCTTTTTCCAAATCCCAGGCGGTGGTCTCGGAACCGGCTTCTCGCAATAGCTGCACCAGTTTCAACGGTCGAACCAGTCGTTGGTTAGGGATGCCGCTGACGATCAGGCCGACCGGCTGCGCTTGAAGCTTGGCCTCCAGCGCGGCCAAGCCCGTAGCGACGCCTACCGCCGCGCTGACAGCGGCCATACCGGACCAAGCCAATACCTCTCCCGTCGGCTCAGTATCCGCGCGGCTGCGACCCAATAACACGGCATCGAAACGAAAGCAACTTAGCTCGTTTTCGGCATGCCCGCGTTTGATTTCCAACCTCGGCTCGGCCAGTGTCTCGATTTGCGCCGCTAGCTGACGGAAGAAGCCGGTTGCCAGGCATAGCTCACCTTCGGCTGCCAACTGCCGCTCCAGCACGGCTGAAATCTCATGTGCCGGCATCAAAGCAGGCGCCCGCTGGAGTTGACTTGTAGCGTGAAATGCCTCCAATAAACTGACATCACGCACATCCCCCACAAACACCGCGCCCTCCTGACCAACCACGCGTGACGCCTCGAGCAATACGCGCTCCAGATACGCGGTGCCGGGAAAATATTGAATCACCGAATTCAAGATTACGGTATCGACCGCGCCATCGGCTATCTTCTCCAAATAGCCGGCGTCGCCATGTATCAGTTCGATATGGGCGGGCAAGGTCGGCCCAAGTTTCAAAGATGCCGCCGCATTGCATAGAGCAGCCTTGGACACATCAAGCCCTATATAATGATCGACCCGCGGCGCAAACTCGCGCATAAACAAACCGACACCAACGCCAACATCCAGCACACTGTGCGGCTGCAAGGCATCGACACGTTTCACGGCGCAGGCTAGCCATTCACGCATCTGCGGATCTGGGATCGGCTGGTCGTCGTAGCTGCTGATCCAACCTGCAAAATCGTGCGCAGGATCATCGCCTTGAGCGCCGCTGTCCGGGTCGGAGTAGGCGCCTTCCCATACCTCCCCCCAACGCAGCACATGGGATTCTTCAGCGGCGCGATCAACCATCGAATGATGCGGCGCAGCGAAGGCCACCAGCTCGGTGCTGCCGGACTCCTTCTGTACCGCCACTACGGCCACCGCAGCCACTTGCGGATGGGTCGACAACACACTTTCCACCTCATCCGGCTCAACCCGATAACCGAGGATTTTGACTTGCCTGTCGACCCGGCCTAAAAATTCAAGCACCCCATCGCGTCGCCACCGAACCCGATCGCCGGTACGGTACACCAGCCCGTTTCCCTTCGGGTGCGGAGGGAAACGTTCGGCAGTCAAATCAGGCCGTCCCAGATAGAGACCCGCAACACCATCGCCGCCTATCCATAATTCACCAGCGACACCGATCGGTACTGGGTTACGCCCAGCATCGAGCACCAGCACTTCGGTATTGGCAATTGGGATGCCGATCGGGATTACATTTGCTTTGGTATCGTGTGTACGATCAAGCTCATGCACAGTGGACCAGATCGTGGTTTCTGTCGGCCCATACATATTAAAAACCCTTACTGAAGGCAACGCAGTTAGCAGGCGTTCGGCTAACCCGACAGGGAACACTTCGCCGCCAACCAGCACCGCGCGAGCCTGTTGCAATGATGCCAGAGCCAATGGTTCGGCCACCACTGCTGCCAGGAAAGAGGGGGTGCTTTGCATGATTGAAATCCGCTGCCGGGTACAAACTTCGGCAAACGAATGTTCGGTTTCGGCTGCCTCATCCAGATGCAGTGCCACTAATCGTTTCAATCCCGGCAAGCCCGCACTAATCTGTTCGGCCGACAGGCCAAAATCGAGTTGGTAGGCGATTGCATCGACCCCGACTCGTGTCAAATCCCGCAGCCTATCGACCAGCCCAGACGGCGAACCAAATAAGCCGGAGCGACTGAAATAACCCTCCTCGCTTTCATCAATGCCATCGGCGTAGCGAAATGGATGTAGATCGACATGCGAAAACAGATATTCTCGGAAGGCGGTATATGCCTGTTGTTGAGCGCTATCGGCATCCTCCAAAATGAAGCACGGTAGGGTGACAGTCACCCGCCCTGTCGATCCGTCCGCATCTGCGACAGCCGCCGAGCGATAAGCGCTAATCTTGTGCGCCAACTCTTCCACCGTTTGACCGAGAAGCGGTGTGATCACCGACATGCCGCCGGCTGCAGCGCGTTCGAATGCGGTACTGGAACTATTACCGGCCAACCATTGCATGTCATTGGTTCTGCTGTCCTGCAGCGTCAGCCAACCTTCGTCAGCGGCCCATTTTTCCGCTGCCGCGCACCAATTGCTTGCTGTTGACGGCAACAGCAAGCAATTGGCTAGCGCTCGTTGCGACTCGCTCCCATCGCTTATCAAATTACTGATCAAGTGCTCCCCCACCACCACGACCTTAGCTCCGCGTACCAATGGCCATAGCAATTCCAACACCGAAATGTCGAAGGAGACGCTAGTCAAGGCCAGTACGGTGTCGCTCTCCGTGCAACCGATTCGGGCATCCATACCCGCGAAGAAATTGATCACATTACGATGTCTGATTACAGTGCCCTTTGGCAATCCAGTCGAACCGGACGTGTAGATCACATAGGCCGGGTCATCGCCGTTCGCATCCAAGGCAACATCAGCAATCAAGGCAATGCCGGGTTGCCCGCCAATAAGACCTGCTTCTAGATCGACCAACAGCACGTTTTTCGTAGCCAACCCGACAGGACCGGCGCTATCGGTGACTAGGCAATCAATTGCGGCATCGCCGGCGATAAAATCGAGACGGTTTTTAGGGAAAGTTGGGTCAAGCGGCACATATGCACCTCCGGCTTTCATCACCGCCAGCAGCGCCACTACCAGCTCGGTGCTTCGGCGCAGACAGACGCCAACCAGACTGCCCCGCCGCACGCCGAGCCGGCGTAGCTGATGTGCTAACTGATTGGCGCGGGCATCGAGTTGCGCATAGCTATGTGTTTGCCACCGGTACGCCAGTGCCGGCGCATCCGGGCTACGCGCCGCTTGCAAAGCGATTTGCGCATGTACGGTAGTGTGTGCATCATAGTTGACGGCGGTGTCATTCCAGCGAGCAATGAGCTGTCGCTCATCGTCCCCGAGTAAATCGAGCGTCGCAATATCTTGTTCAGGATGATCGACGACGGCTTGAAGCGCCCGTTGATAATAGCCGATCAAGCGCCGGCAGAATTCGATGTCCAGCAGAGAAACATCGCAATCGAGCCAGAAGCGCAACCGATTGTGAATTGGATCCATCAAGAAGTTGACCGCTAACGGGATATTAGTTTCAGCGACGCCGATAATATCAACAATCGCGGCGTCATCAGCCCGGCCCATTTGCCATTGCAAATGGAAATCCATAAAATTAACATAACTGTCGAGTTGCAGCTGGCCGCCCAAATCACGTTGAATTTGCACAAACGGATAGCGTCGATGCGGCGCACCATCGCGTTCGCCGGCAAACACTTGATGTGCCAGAGCCAGCAGGCTACCGCTGGTGGTATCAAGTCGCAGTGGCAAGGTGTTCAAAAACACGCCAATCACTTCATCGCCACCCGCTTCCTCCAGTCGGCCGTTCGAGACTATGCCGGTCACCACATCGGTCGCATTACACACCAGGCGCAACACGGCGACATGTGCAGTGGCCAACAGGGCTTTTAGCGGTAAGCCTTCGCGCCTTGCCAGATGGTGCAATCGCTCACCGATTTCGGGTGGCAGCGGCACATCAAACGCTTGTTGCACAGAACGCTGCTGTTCGCCATGCTGCAAGGTTTTGCGCGGCAATAGCGTCGGCTCGGCATCATGTAACAAGTTGTTCCAGAATTGGCGCGACGCAGTGTCCCCGAGCACCCGCCGCTCTTCAGCTATAAAATCGCGATAGCTCGACGGAATTGATTGCAACCAGAGTTCTTCACCATTTAATTGTGCGTGATAGCGATTGACAATTTCTTCCAACATCGCCGCGTCGCTCCAACCATCCAACACCACATGATGCTCGACCACCGACAACTGGAAAGAAGCTGCACCGCGTCGATGTACCGTGAAACTGAGCAGCGGTGCTTTAGCCACATCAAAGTGGTGAAATTTGGCGCGAGCTACCCAGTCCTTGATCACGCGTTGCGCTAGGTCAACGTCATGATCGCCCAAATCTTCAGCGATCTCGAACGGAATCTCGACCTCGGAATGCACCAGTTGCAGCGGCTCCGAGTAAGTTGACAAGTCATACGAACTGCGTAGCGCCGGATGACGCCGGAAAGTGTCGGCAATCGCCCGCTGTAAAGCAAGCGGGTCGAATTCTGCGGCAATATGCAGACTAGTCACCACCCGATATACCGCTGTATCGTTATCGAATTCGGCATGAAATAACATACCGCCCTGCATGGCACTCAGCGGATAGGCATCATCCAATCCGGTTGGCAACAGCGCCCGGTCTGCGGCGCATAACATGTCGAATGGTTTGCTCTGTGCTCGCTTGTGTCCGACACTTTCGAGGCTATGTAAATGCTTCGCTAGCGTACGAATCGTTGAAAAACTAAACAAGTCCTGAATCGAAAACGTATACCCGTGTTGCTCCATCCCGGTTCGCATTCGGATACTCAGCATTGAATCGCCGCCCAACGCAAAAAACGATTGCTCCACGCCAAACTGATCGGTTCCAAGCACCTGGCGCCATACCTTGTACAGTAATCGCTCGTTCGGCGTGCTTGGCAATACCAGCGCGCCAGCCGTTTCGACCTGCGGTTCCGGTAACGCGCGACGGTCGATCTTACCATTCAGCAGCAAGGGCAACGCTTCCAGCACCACGATGTGGGCCGGCACCATGTACTCGGGCAAGTGTTCGGACAGGAAAGCGGGAAGCGCCGTCATCAGTTCCTCTTGCGCCGGCGCATTCGTCTGCGTTAGCACCACATACGCAACCAGTCGACGGTCGCGTTCATCCCGATCCCAAGTCGTAACTACCGTCTGCTTGATGGCTGGATGCGTCAGCAGCGTCGTTTCGATTTCACCCAGCTCAATGCGAAATCCGCGCAACTTAATCTGATGATCAAGCCGCCCCAAAAATTCTATCGCGCCATCCTTTCGATAGCGCGCAAGATCGCCGGTTCGATACATCATGCCCTCGGCAAAGGGGTTGGACAAAAAGCGCTCGGCGCTCAACTCGGGCCGATTCACATAGCCCAGCGCAACTTGCACACCGCCAATATATATCTCGCCCGGCACACCGACTGGGGTTAGTGCGCCACTGATATCCAGCAAATAAATCTGGGTGTTAGCAACCGGATAACCAATAGGAATCAATCCATGCGCATCTTCCGGGCGGCAGCGCCATGCCGTCACGTCAATCGACGCCTCGGTCGGGCCATACAGGTTATACAGCTCGGTTCCATGCGTTGCCGGTTTAAAAATATCGAAGAATGCCTGCACGGTCTCCGGATGCAACGCTTCCCCGCTGCACACCACACGACGCAATCCCTTTATATCGACAAGCCCAGATTCACCCAGAAACAGATCCAGCATTGGCGGCACGAAATGTAGCGTTGTGACGGCTTGTTCGCGGATAATTCCGGCCACATAATGTGGATCGCGATGCGCTTCGGGAGCTGCCAAGAACAACCTACACCCAGCCATCAAAGGCCAAAAAAATTCCCAGACCGACACATCAAACGTGAACGGTGTTTTTTGCAACACGCAATCGTCAGTCTCAAGGCAGTACGCTTCCTGCATCCAAAGCAGCCGATTGACCACGCCTTTATGCGGCACGGCAACGCCTTTCGGCTGCCCGGTTGAACCTGATGTGTAGATCACATAGGCGGCACTATCCGGCGTCACCGCAACAGACGGCAAATTCAATGTTTGCGGCAAACCCGGCAGCAAATGATCAACCGCCACCGTTTGAACACCAAACGAAGCCAGGCGATCCATTAGCGTTGAACGGCTGAGTACAACCTTGATCTCGGCGTTGTCCAATTGATATTCGAGGCGCGGCATCGGCAATTCGGGGTCGAGCGGCACATACGCCGCGCCAGCCTTCATGATCGCCAGCAAGTCAACTACCAGCTCCAGCGAGCGCACCTCGAACACGCCGACGCGTTGTCCCGACACGACGCCCAGCTGTCGTAAATACGCAGCCAGTCGATTGCTCGCATCGATCATTTCGCGATACGTCATAGATCCATCAGCCACCGCAATTGCGGTGGCATCCGGCGTGCGCTGCGCCTGCTCGTCAATCAATTCATGCAGGCATTTCGATAAATCATAAACCCGCTCCGTCGCATTATAGCCATCCAGTTGTGCGCGTTCGCCTGGCCGCAGAAGGTCGAGCTGACTAATAGCTAGATCAACATCGGCGAGCAGGAACTCATCCAAAAAGTGCAAAAAGCGCTGCTGATGACTTACCAAGTCATCGTGGGAATACAGTTCAGGATTGGCATCGAAAAAGATCTGTAGCTCGGAGCCGTCTGACTTACCGTAGAATCCAATCAACAGATCTGTAATCGGCCCGGACGAAAGGTAATGCGCAGTGGTTTCGTGCGCATCGAACTGCACGTGATGATCAAACGAAATCACATTCACCACCGGACCGATCAGCTTTTGGTCACTGCCGGAAAGCTTCAGCGCATGATGCAAATCTTCGCCACGATAGCGCTGGTGCATCAACACCCGCCCGACTTGCCCCGACACTTGGCGCAATAAGTCACCCAGGCTCATCGTCGGTTGTAGCGACAGTCGTAGCGGCAATTCGTTGGCCATCATACACGGGGTGTCGCGGGCGACCTGCGTCATGCGGCTGGTCACCGGCAGTCCGAGCACCACATTTTCGACTCCGGTCAAGCGCTGCATATAAGCCGCCGTTGCCGCAATCACCAGCACCGACCAGCGACTGGCGGTACGCTGGGCAGCGGCGCGCAAATGTTCTGTAACCGTAGGCTCGAGATTGATAGTACGCCGCAATAAATTGCGTGATGCTAGAGAAGCGACGCCCGACAATCTCGCGGGTTCAGGCCGGTCGGCGAAAGCCTCCAGCCAATATTTTTGATCACGCGAAAACTGCGGTGAAACGCGATATGTCGCATCCTCATTCAGCACCGCATCCAGCGTGCCAAACGGACTAGCGACGCACTCGGTTCCTGTCGCCAACGCCGAATAAATCTCTCCCACCCGAGTCCAGTAACGCGTCTGTCCAAATCCATCCATCACGATATGGTGGTACCGCAGATAAAAAAAACTGCGCTCCGGAGTGATTATAAACAGCACATGATTAAACAGCGGCTCGCCGGCCAAATCGACCACATATGCCAGATCACTCTTCATCCACGCATCAGCCGCCGCTTGCGGATCGAGCTCGCGGCTGACATCAATCGTATGTAAAACTTTCTGCGGTGGCGCTTCGATACACTGCCGCACCCCCTCATCAGTGTCGACAAAGCGCACCCGCAACGCTTCGGTTTCGAGCACAGCCTGATGCACTGCACATTCAAGAATAGCGGGATCCACCGCGCCATGAATCTCAAGATAACCTCCACAATTGTAACGTGGATTGCCAGGATCCAATTGTTGCGCGACCCACACTCCTTGCTGCGCCGCCGACAGTGGCCAACTCATCAAGGCATCGGTATTTTCCCAGCGCTGAGTCATTGTTCTAAATCGTCTTTCACTGACATTCATATAGTGTTTATCCTTAGTCACCCCGCATGTGCGGAGGAAATTAAATTGTTGGTTTAAACTGCGGACAGATTTAAGACCTCTGCCCATCAACTATCCGATTGATGGGCATCAACTCCGAAGCCACTTCAGAAAAAGACACGGCATGTCGTTCCCCCAAATCCGTTCCTGCACTCTTGTCAATTGGAAAAACTTTACCCAGAGCAAACTTACCAAATAATACCCAGCTCGAAACGCACCATCCCAATCCGCCTTGCGGCACTTTCTATTGATGCTAATGGTTAAACCTGTTTTCGAAAGCGTGGATTTTCAGAGCTGTGGTAATGTTTTAGGTAAATCACTGAGAAATTATTGATTCATATTGCATTACTACCCACAAACTCTTCCACTGCCTAAATTGGCTATTTTCACTATGTAATCATGATGATACGAGTTTTCGCTCAGACACTATCTAGATAGCCTCTTGAGTTCGATATGGGGGTGTTTAAGTGATGAAGAGTGTTCAAGGAATATCAATCCAACATGCAAAAATCGGATGCCCATCAACAACCATTGGCGGCCCCGCTCGATGTGAGTGAAACCCGGTACGCTTTAGCAACCGCTCGACACCAACCGGTGACACCGTGATTACACGCTTTGCGCCTTGTGAAGCAGCGTAGGCGATAGCCTCCTGAAGTAACGTTACTGTAATGGGCGAAGAAAATTGCCCGAGTGCGCATGATGTTTTCGCATTAAAATCCACGGCGGCAAAACGTGATAACTCCCAAACATCCGGTGAATTTGGCGGAGGCATTCCATTGAGGAGTTGTGGAAAAACGTCCCCAAGAAGATAAGGTTGAGTGGTAGGCAGTAGGCGAGCACATCCGGAAATATTTCCCCGCTCGTCGCGCGATATAACGTAGACCGTGTCGAAACGGTCGAATTGGTCTTGTTCCGCATAATTAAATGTTTGAAGTTGCCAACCAAGTCGCTCCACGAACACTTTGTGGCGGTAGTGGGCGACTTTCGAGTAAAGCCCATCTGGGAGTTCTTCTTGTCTACCTGTAACAACGTGAATCATCATGCCTCCTAAAAAGTGTTTCTTAAGGCGTATTTGACTGATTTTGGTTACTAGAAACAACTGTCAACATTGACAGGTCGAGCTTGGTCTTCGTTATCGGAACAGATCGAACCGCGCTATCCCGGCACCGATCGCCGCGGTCGACAACCCATGCCATTCTGCGTATACACTCTACGTAACAGTGATTCAGTTGCTCAGACGGCAAATAGAAGATGCCTTGCATGAGATCGACTGCGTCTGCCGTTTTGCGGCTTTGGCCGCGTTACCGATCAATGTCTTGCCGGACGAAACCACAATTCTCAAGTTTCGCCATTGGCTCGAAAAACACAACCTGACCGCCATACTGATCAACGCTACAAACATCCGCTCTAAATTTTGGAGGGGCTTTTGCCAATGACTTTAATTTGCGCACCAACGCCCAATGAACTTTCAAGGATTACATCCATAATTAATCCGCCCTGTATTTTTTAGTGCGATTTACTGTATAGTTACCGCGTAATTTTGAGGGAACGCTTTTATTCTTCCGGGAACTCAAATATTTCAGTATTTCAGGCCCCATAATCTTGTGGAAAGAAACCGATTAATCATTTCTAATTTAGAGTTAACTGAATGAATACGGTAGCAATTATCGACTACGGAATGGGTAATCTCCATTCTATCTCCAAAGCCATTAAGCATGTCGCTTCTTATTCCGGGCTTGAAAATACAAAGATACTGGTCACTTCTGATGCGGCAACGATTCGGGAAGCTGACCGTGTTGTTTTGCCTGGCGTCGGAGCAATTCGGGATTGTATGACCGAGATTCGCCGCTTAGGATTTGAAGAGCTGATAAAAGAAGTTTCCCAAGACCGCCCTTTTCTGGGAATCTGTGTTGGCATGCAGGCGTTGATGACCCATAGTGAAGAAAATAACGGTGTGGATTGCATCGACCTATTCCCCGGTCATGTGCGCT
>Ga0208636_100107_pt1 | contig 30476 bp, 34 predicted proteins | sample LakWasM103_HOW12_2_FD_183921 | JGI IMG/M metagenome (GOLD analysis project Ga0208636, IMG submission 183921) | Freshwater sediment methanotrophic microbial communities from Lake Washington under simulated oxygen tension - Sediment Metagenome... | ecosystem: Environmental > Aquatic > Freshwater >... | reverse complement strand
CCGATTCCATGCACATCGAACCCGCGCCGACGGCGATAGCGGTTCGTGATCTTGGTGAAACCCAGCGGATCGAATGGACAATTGTGGGCGATACAACTGGGGAGCATGGAGAGATCAATGCACGGACGGGAACGTATTGGGCCTGGTGTGAGATTGCTGTGGCGGAGCATGCTTCCGGGCACAACCATGGCTATTCCAGTCATATTGCAAGAAGAGGGCGGCCTCGGGATCATGGTGCCGATATGTTCGTGGGCTATGAGTTCCGTAACCTGAATAACGAGCTGGACCGAGCGGTATATAGCGCTGAGGAACGTAAAATCATCATCAATACCGGCGCGCCGACAGTGCAACTTTATGTGGATGGCCGAGGACATTTTCGTGATGCAGCCAGGTTGCTGCTGGCCGAGCTTTTCATGGATGTGATTTCAGATGAATTGGCTCGGCGTTCTGTAGAAAAGTCAGGCCATAAAGGTAATGTTGGAGCGTATCGTGCTGCTAAACAGGATATCATTCGCCGATACGGCAGTGAGATCCATCTTTCGTTCTTGACTCCATAAATAAGACCATGGGGTTTACGGCTCTAGCCTAACTCCGGATTGAACACGGCCTCGCCAAAAGCGCCGAACACCCAGGTAGAGGGTAAAGTAATCGCTGAGGCTATAAGCGTCGTACTGCTCAACCGCCTAACAAACCCGTTGCATTTAAGGCATTGGCATTCATCACTTAATCAACAGCTGTAAACAATCACATCACGTCATGGTCGGCGGCTAAGCAGCCAGCGTTTATACTGCACATATTGTCCTTAGCGTTATCAAACCCGACGGAACCGTCCAGATCGGCCTGGATTGATCTCATTCCAAGACTTCGCATAATGTGTGCGAAGCTTATGTAGAAAAGCCCCGGTGGAAAATCGAAGAACCACCGGGGCTTTTTTGCATAGGCTTCATTATGCGAGGTCTAATTTTTATCTACCATTTCATGTTATTCGTTGGAAGTGCATCTGGTCCGATGCTTTTTACTGCGGATTCATACGCTGAATTTGCTTTGTTTTGAAAATAAATAACTACTGACGTTGTTGCTGTTGTATAAATAATAATTGTTTTTGTCTTTACAGCGTCATTATTTTATATTGTTGATTGGAAAAGCTTCTTTCTGGCTTCTTCAATCTCTGGGTTTGCTGTTTTACCTTTCACCCAATCTACTGGACCTATACCTTCTGGGGATACATGAAATATGTCGCTTAGTGCTACGGCGCCGTTAATTTCTTTTGATCCGAATGACCATTCAGCTGCATTGAGAAATTCTTCAAATAGTTCTTTTATGTCGAATTGGTGTCGTGCCGCCTGCAATATCCAGTAAAGTAGATCATCCTTACTTTTTACTTTTGTAAGATCAATTTCCCATTCTCCATGTTGAATATTGCGAATAGTGTAATTTATAGGATCGAATTTCCATGTCTTCATAGTTTCTCTACAAGTTGAATTAAAAGTAGAAAAGCCCCGTTGGACAATCGCAGGTCCACCGGGGCTTTTTGTATAGTACGTTTTATTTTTAATTGTCCCAATTATCAACTAACCATTGATTTACATGGGCATGGCTTCGTTTGTCACTTGGCAAATCATGCCTTATTAGGCGTTCCGCTTTTAAACCTGATGATTTGTTTTTTAAATTATGTTTTTCAGCAAAACGATTTATGAATGGAAGAACTTCGTAGCCCTCGTGTTTGTTTAATAATGTGCTATCTGGTTTCCCTGTTATTTTAGGGTCATCATCATCTATTGCTGTCCAAGAGTATTTTTCTTCTAAATCTGATTTTTTTAATAATGACATTTATCCGCCTTAAATTTTTGATTGAACCATTTTTGGCGGTCTATTTTTAATTTAGATCACCTACATTTAAGGTAAGGTTTATTTTTGACTTTTCAACCTTAATAGTAGGTTTTTTATTTTCTCAATTAAGAACGATTCGCAACGCTCGCAAGGACAGGGGTAAGTAGTACTGTCCTTTACTCTCATGGATGATAGTAATTTTGTTTTTACTCTTCGTCTTCTTTTATGAAGATTCCATCCTGATCTGCTTCAAATTTATCAACGTAGTGATCTATCAGATAATTAATTAGGTCTGTTTCGGTCACTCTTTCTTTTAGCTTTATTGTTAAATCAATAGCTTTGTCTTGTAGTTTTTCTGCTCTGTCCTGTCTGATTCTTGTGCCTGTAATTAACTTAGCCATTTGCTTGCCCTCTTGTTATCTGCTTTCATATTAACATATTGACTTGTTAGCAGCTTTCATGTTGTAATTTAATTAATAGCTAATTTGTTAGCAGATAACATTACATTTATTTTTTCGATATACCATTTCAAAATCATGATCGATTGGTTCCGCGGTGAAATAGAATTTCTACACGACCCTATACCGGCAGGTCGTGTGCTTTCTATTGAAGCCAGCGGGGAAATTACCTGGGAATGTGTTAAGTCGATAGATTGCCGATCCAGTCACGAAACAAGCTTAAAAATCAAATCAACGGGCGGTAATGGCGAGGGTAGGGCAACCGCCTTAATGATTGACGGCAACCTTTGCAAGTTCTTACAGGGTCATAACGTTTTTGGGTCTCGTGATTTGAATACACTCTTGTTGCTGTCCTTTCGCAAAGTCTACGAACTACATGCCGAGCATTTGCACGGTTGTTCAAGCCCCTTATTGACTGAAGCCAAGATTAAGAAGGGCGACTACAAAGTCAAAATGTTAGACATCAACGAACTTTATGATGTCGGCAATGATGCCAGTGTTGAAGCTTGGTTACATGCTGCCGGAATGCGTGCACGTTCCCGCCATGGTCGTAGCACTCGCGACAAAGGCACCGTTTACCTGGGCAAGAATTCACGTCGCTGGGCCATTAAGTTTTACAACAAAGCGCGTGAAATGATCGCTAAAGGCAAAACCCATGCTTTACCGGACTATTTAAAAAACATCGGCCTCGAAAAGTTTATTCAAGGCAAGCTTCGCGCCGAACTGCGCATTTTTTCCAAGGAACTCGAAAAGCACGGAATCACCCACGGCTACCACCTAACCCCTGATCTTATCAATCAATTATTCAATGACTACTTGGGGAAAATTGACATGACTACACAAGCCACTTTGCACGATGAGCAATTATTCAAAATGCCACGCCATTTAATGGGGACTTACCAGCTCTGGCGGCAAGGCGCCGATCTTCGTCAGCTTCTTTCTGAGGCAACCTATTTCCGGCATCGTAAAGCTTTGCTTGAGTATGGCGTGGATATTTCCGCTATGCATCTTGAACCCGAACATAACAACGTTGTTCCGCTAATGCGCATTATAGAAGCCGTGCCGGTCGCTATTCCCTCATGGGCTTATGAACGCGGTTTGATAGCGGCATAGGGTAGGGGGCTTAACTCATGACTTCTTGTAGGTATTGCTTTGGCCCTCTGTTTTGCAAAGGTTCCGGCCGCACACCTGTTTTTTGTTCTAACGCTTGTAAGCAATCGAATCACCGTCTTACTAAAGCAGGGCTTCACTCAGTTGCGGAAAGGAATCGTCAACAGTCCCGAATAAAATCGTTACGAAATGCCACCGGCGCTGACTCAAACCAGGGGCAACCGTTACGAAAAGCCGGCTCTTTTTCACAGATTGACTGGACGGAGGAGAATTAATGATTACGCCAAATCCCAAGGCGCATATGTCGCCTAAAGACTTAACCCGTGTCCTTGCGCTTGAAGCTCAAACCGTTCCCGGCTGGGGGCTTAACGATAAAGCGTTTCACGCTTCCTTTGCTGCTAATCGTGAAGCTTTCGCTTTCATTACAAAGATTCACCAAGCCATTAAAGCCTTTTATTTGAACCAGGGGCATACCGTTGAGCAGTGGCAAGTTGTCAGCTCAAACCTTAAACAATTTAACCGCGTTTGGCGTCAGTCGTTGGGATTGATGCCGGACGATTCACCACCGCCGTTGGCATTCCGCCGAGTTTTACCAAAACCTTCTTTCATACTTAATCAGGAAAAATCCATATGAAATTTATAGTTGCTGCTGCATTCACTAACACGGGCATTGCTAAAGCCTCACAACAACCTTATTCAATGACTCGCGCACTGGTTTTAATGCCGTTTACCGATGTCGAGAACTCCAATTTTCAATCACGCGGAGAGGGATTCAGTGCGGTTGAATTGTCGGTTGCTTCATCTTTTGCGACCCAATTTCAGAATCAGTTTAATTCGTCTTTTAAAGGTTCCCCCGTTCAAATGGAGCTTATTACTTCGCTGGATCGTGAGGGCCGAAATGTCATTGTCGGCCTTGAGTCTCCGCAAAATAAGACTTCGGCTTAAACAATGACCGGAACAACTCAACGTGTTTTGGTTTGTGTGGATAGCGTTTCGGCTCCTACCTCTGCTTGGATTCTTGAAGCTTGCCCCGCTTATCTAAATAACGGTTCTACACAGTATCAAACTATCGCGGTTGTTCCGGCTTACGTGCTTGATTCAAGCATGGCCGCTGGTATTGAGGCTTCTTTAGGGCCTTTTGATTATGTTTATGCTGCCGGTCTCTGGACATTATCTTTTACCTTTGTTGTTGCTTTGTTTTTGGTCGCCCGATCATCGGGTGTCGTCATTAATTTTATTCGGGGTCGCACCTGATTAAAGAGCGTACCGGCGTTTTTCCGGTTTTTTTTGTTGTAAGGAGTTTTATTATGTTGAGAGTTTTTTTAGCTGCATTGTTGTCTTTTGCTTTCGGTTCAAGTGCGTTTGCTGTTGGTCCTGATATGTCTGGTTTAACCTCTGCCGTTGATTTTGGCACGGTTACAGTTGCGGTTCTTGCTATAGCTGGCATGTTGGCCGTTGTTTATGTTGCCGTAAAAGGCGCATCAATTGGTTTGGCAATGCTTCGCAGCAAATAATTTACTGCGGATCGGAAGGGGAGCGTCTTTATTTGCCGCTCCCCTTTTTTTTGATTTTAAGAAAGTGAGGTTTTCCATTATGAAAAAAATCGCCGTTCTAATCGCTGGTTTTTTTGCTTCTTCAGGTGCCTTTGCTGTTGGCCCTGATATGTCGGGGTTAATGAGTTCTATTGATTTTGGAAGCTCTATTGTTTCGTTTCTTTCTATTGCGGGTGCTATCGCTGTTTGCTGGGTGGCCGTTGACGGCGCTTATATGGTGTTAGACATGATTCGTTACAGGAAGTAGTTAAAACTTTAGATTTAGGGGTGTCACTGTGTTGGTGATGCCTCTTTTTGTTGGGGTAGTTATGACGGTTAATGAACTTTGGTATTTGTTTATTTTTGCTTGGGGCTTGATTTCTGCCTGGGCGGTTGTTGAGGGTTTAAAGTAAAGGGGTTGGTTATGCGCTTTCGTCGATTTTTGGTTGTTTTTCTTGTTTTGTTGTTGGCTCATCAGAGCTATGTTTACGCTTCAATCGTTGGCTCTGCTGCTAAGGTGGCCGCTTCTGTTTCTGGTGTTATTGAGGCTCAATTGATTAGACGGGGATTCGCCGCTAACGATCCGCGTTTTCAAGCTACTTTGGCGGCGGTGTCAGCTGTCGCGAATAATTCCGTTGCTGGTACTGCGGGGGCTGCTGCTATGGCGTTGGCCGGTATTGCTGGATTGCCGGTCTGGGCAACTATTGCCGTGGGTCTTGGTGTTGGTGCATTGGTTTATGGCATTTATAGCTTTACCAAGGATTCATCCGGGAATCTTGTTTATTCGGCTCCTGGGGCTACTGATCCAGCTGGTTCTTTATATTGGACTTATACGAATAAAGCCGGTGTGACTAAGACTTATTTGCAGAATGTTTCTAATGCCAATGTTATTTGTAATGATTATTGGTCTGCCGCTTCTTATTGTGGTGGCAGTCGTACTGGTAGTGCTACAACAATCACTTCTTGCACCGTGACTCTTTCCGCTGGTAACGCTTGTCTTCCTAATCCGCCGCCGCAGTATGCGCCTTTTAACATGATGAGTTCGTCTGTAACGCCTGGTTCTGATTATGTTGTTGCTCCTGTAACGATTACAGGCAACATGGACACTATAGCCCCGTCCTTGCCCGCCGCTGCTTTGGCTGCTCCTATTTCTGATAATTCACTTGCTCAGGTAACTGATGCGCTTTATAAGCAAGCTGCTGCTCAGATAGGCTATTCCGGTATTCCTTATTCGATGGTTGATCCTGTAGGGGCTACTGATGCGGCTACTTGGAAAGCGGCCAATCCTTCTGCTGTTCCCACGATGGCTGATGTTCTTTCGCCTATTGGCAGTGCCGTTGCTTTGCCTGATCCCACTGCTTCAACTTCCGGATCAACAACGCCGACAACAGTAACACCTACGCCGGTTGATTTAGGCGTTGATCCTGGTGTTGCTCAGCCAGGGCTTGAAACAACTCCGACCGCAGCACAGATTCTTGCTCCTGTTTTGGGTTTGTTGCCCACCTTAAAATCTTTTGTGGTGCCGTCTCACACGGCTACTTGTCCACGCCCTACGGCTTCGGCTTGGGGCAAGACTCTCACTTTATCCGGTCATTGTGATTTGCTTGATGCTCCTGCCGTTCACGATACGCTTTATGCGGTGATGGCTTTGGTTTGGACGATGGTAGGTCTTTTTATTGTGTTAAAGGCATAAGGGGGCTTTATGTTTGGGATTTTAACGTCTGCGTTTAACGTTGTGCTCGGCTTTGTTTTTCGGTCGATCATTGTTAAGTTTGTGTTGTTTTTTGGCCTTTTCTTTATCACAACAGAGTTCATTCAAGTTTTGGTTAGCTCTGGTTTGCTTCCTACTGCATCGTCTTTAAATGGCGTTTTTGGCGGAATTCCTGCCGGGGTTTGGTATTTCCTCGATCTTTTTAATTTCTCAATGGGATTTTCAACGGGTTTAGCTGCTTTTGTCACTCGGTTCATTATTAGGCGCATTCCGGTGATTGGATAGGGGAGGGGTTTCAATGCCAATTAATGTTTACACCGGCCTTATGCGTTCCGGCAAAAGTTACGAGGTTGTTTCAGAAGTGATCGTTGAGGCTATCGCCTTGGGTCGCCGCGTTGTTACTAACGTTGACGGAATCTCGAATGATTTGGTTCGGGAATATGTCGCAGAGAAGCGCAAAATCGATATTGATAAACTCGGTCACGTTTTTCACGTTGTTAATGAGGATGTTTTTAAGGCTGATTTTTTTCCTTATTTTGATGACCATCGGGGCGAACATACGGACACTATAGCTCAACCAGGGGATTTAGTTTGTATCGATGAAGCGTGGCGTTTTTGGGGTTCTGACAACAAGATTCTAAAGAATCACAAATCTTTCTTTCTTGAACACGGCCATTTTACTCATCCAGATACCGGTATTGCTTGCGATTTGGTAATGATGATTCAGGATATGGGAACGCTGCACCGGTCGATAAAAGCGGTTGTTGCTTTCTCTTTTCGCACACACAAGAAAGTTTCCCTGGGTATGGGCAACACTTACAGCGTGACCATGTGGGAAGGCTCCAAAATGGTCAAGGGTTCGTTAATTGGTTCTTGGGTTCGTCGTTACGATAAAAAGGTTTTTCCACTGTATAGCAGCTTTAAGGGTGGCGCTGATGGCAAGATGGTCAATGTTGATAGTCGTCAAAACATATTCAATAATCCTAAGCTATGGCTTGGGATCGTGGCGCTTTTTGTCGTGGGTTTCTTTTCGCTTCGTACTATCTGGTTTTTTTTCCATCCAACGCCCGTTGCCGTTGTTGCCGATACTAAAACATCGAATGCTAAAGGCTTAGACGGCAAGGGCTCCGCTTCTGCCGCTGTTCCAGGTACAACTCAATATGCTGCAGCCAATCCGGCGCCGGTTCCTGCTGCTCCTGCTTTTTCTGAATCCTGGCGTTATGCCGGACAACTAAAGCTGCCGAACGCGACCTATTCGGTTGTTATGGGTTCCTCTGGCCGTGTCCGTTTTGAGTCGCCTTCTGTTTTTCATAATTCCGGCCTTGCTTCGGTTGGGGATGTGGACGGCAGCAAGGTAACGTCTTTTTCTGGTTCTTCCGTAGGGTTAAAAAAATGAAAGTCTTTATTCTCGTGATGGCTTTTTTTGGGGCTTTTTCTGCTCATGGTGCTGAATACAAAAAGGCACTTCCAGGAGGCGCTTCTTTTGAGCTTGATTCTGTGCCCGTTTCCGAGATTGTGCGCGTGATATTTACCGAAGTCGTGAAAACTCAATACGTTCTCGATCCGGCGATAATAGCCGATACTCGCCCCGCCTCTTTTCGTTGGAATTCTGAAACGGGTAGCGTTCGGCCTTTCCTCCTGGCTTTTTTGGATTTGATGGGCTACCAGATTAAAACGGTGTCTGGTGTGGATCTGATTAGCACTAAACAGGAAGTTAAAGAAGTAGAGAAGCCGGAAATCGAGAAAGAAACGTTTGTCTATCATCCTCGCTTTCGTGATGGTTCGTATTTGGCCGATTTACTCTCTCCTTTGCTTAAGGGTTCATTTACCGCTTCACGAACCGTGCACGCCCCAGAATCATCAAAACAAGATAACAGTATGGTTCCACCTGGTTCCGCTGCCGCAATGGTCGATAGAAAATCGGATACGCTTGTTTTCTCCGGCACCGATAAGGAAATTGAAAAACTTAAGAAACTGTTGGCCGAAGTTGATACGTCAAGCGGTGAGGTGCTGGTGCGTGGTTTGCTTTACGAGGTTAATACGGGCAATCAACAAGGCACCGGAATACAGCTGGCCGCTTCGCTTCTTTCCGGCGCATTGATGACCGGCTTTGGCGGTCCTATTGTTCCGGTTGCATCTGCGGCCATGAATAGCTATTTGCATTACAAAGGTTCCCCTGTGGCCGGTGTTTCAGTTGATGCCGTCATGCAGGCGCTTTCGACCGACACCCGTTTTAAAGTTGTCTCCTCGCCGTCATTGCGGGTTTTATCCGGTTCAACGGCTCATATCACCATAGGCCAGGATGTGCCAATTTTGGGCGCTTTATCGTTTCCCCAGGGGGCAGGGCAGGCGGTTCAATCTGTCCAGTATCGTTCCGCTGGCGTGTTGTTCGATTTAACCCCGTCTGTTCGTGAATCGGTGATTGATCTTAAAATTAATCAACAAGTCTCTAGTTTTGTGCAAACAAATACCGGCGTTAATAACTCGCCAACACTGACAAAACGGGAAATATCAACGAACGTTTCAACGAATACCGGCGATGTCATCATATTGGGTGGATTGAACGAAACCAAGTCAACTGAGACAGATGCCGGTTTCTCCTTTATCCCCGATTGGTTCTTTTCTCATACTGAAGATAAGAGTGAGTCTGAAATTATTTTGATCTTACAAATAACAAAGATTTAGGGGATGTATGCAATTTCACGCCTCGAAACTTCGCCCGGAGTGCGCAAGCGCGAGGACGAAGTTTCGGGGTGTGGAGTTATGCCAAGTATTTTTCTGAGAAAATTGGTCATGACCAATTTTTCGCGCCCGCGAAAATCATTATCTATCTGCCTTTATTTTAGCGGCTAAAATTTAAATTCATCTACAGACTGAAACTAACCCCTTGCTGAGAAAATTGGTCATGACCAATTTTTAGACGGCAACCGGGCGAACTGTTTTGATTAATAATTTTCGCGTCCGCGAAAACTATTGCTTAATTTTAGCGGCTAAAATTTGAGTTTATCTACAGAATTGAAACCAATTTCTTGCTGAGAAATTTGGTCATGACCAAATAATCATTTTCGCGCCCGCGAAAATTGTTGCCTATACACAAAGTAAAAGGATAATTACGGTAATTATCGTAATTATCGTAATTATCGTAATTATCGTAATTATCGTAATAGGGTGATTATCATTTTTTAATTAACCTTATTACATATCATACTGTATCGTATTGATATTATTACGATACAGTATGAAACAATACGATACGATACGTTTTCTTCATTTATTTAATTTGCACTTTGGATGATGTACCTTTGTAGACAGGCGTTAGCCGTCGCGGCGTAAGCAACTGGCGCTTGCGTCATTTAACTTATCCAATAGTGGCGCTTCGCGCCCATGCTGCGCGTGGGTAATGGCTCAATCCGGCACTTTCATAATATCGCGCAATACCGTCAATCGGCTGCGCCATTCCACACCCTATACAGCCGCTTTAAACATTCACACCACGTAAACAGTCGGCAGCGAAGCAGCCAGCGTTTAGACGGCGCATATTGTCCTTAGCGTTATCAAACCCGACGGAACCGTCCAGATCGGCCTGGATTGATCTCATTCCAAGACTTCGCATAATGTGTGCGAAGCTTATGTAGAAAAGCCCCGGTGGAAAATCGAAGAACCACCGGGGCTTTTTTGCATAGGCTTCATTATGCGAGGTCTAATTTTTATCTACCATTTCATGTTATTCGTTGGAAGTGCATCTGGTCCGATGCTTTTTACTGCGGATTCATACGCTGAATTTGCTTTGTTTTGAAAATAAATAACTACTGACGTTGTTGCTGTTGTATAAATAATAATTGTTTTTGTCTTTACAGCGTCATTATTTTATATTGTTGATTGGAAAAGCTTCTTTCTGGCTTCTTCAATCTCTGGGTTTGCTGTTTTACCTTTCACCCAATCTACTGGACCTATACCTTCTGGGGATACATGAAATATGTCGCTTAGTGCTACGGCGCCGTTAATTTCTTTTGATCCGAATGACCATTCAGCTGCATTGAGAAATTCTTCAAATAGTTCTTTTATGTCGAATTGGTGTCGTGCCGCCTGCAATATCCAGTAAAGTAGATCATCCTTACTTTTTACTTTTGTAAGATCAATTTCCCATTCTCCATGTTGAATATTGCGAATAGTGTAATTTATAGGATCGAATTTCCATGTCTTCATAGTTTCTCTACAAGTTGAATTAAAAGTAGAAAAGCCCCGTTGGACAATCGCAGGTCCACCGGGGCTTTTTGTATAGTACGTTTTATTTTTAATTGTCCCAATTATCAACTAACCATTGATTTACATGGGCATGGCTTCGTTTGTCACTTGGCAAATCATGCCTTATTAGGCGTTCCGCTTTTAAACCTGATGATTTGTTTTTTAAATTATGTTTTTCAGCAAAACGATTTATGAATGGAAGAACTTCGTAGCCCTCGTGTTTGTTTAATAATGTGCTATCTGGTTTCCCTGTTATTTTAGGGTCATCATCATCTATTGCTGTCCAAGAGTATTTTTCTTCTAAATCTGATTTTTTTAATAATGACATTTATCCGCCTTAAATTTTTGATTGAACCATTTTTGGCGGTCTATTTTTAATTTAGATCACCTACATTTAAGGTAAGGTTTATTTTTGACTTTTCAACCTTAATAGTAGGTTTTTTATTTTCTCAATTAAGAACGATTCGCAACGCTCGCAAGGACAGGGGTAAGTAGTACTGTCCTTTACTCTCATGGATGATAGTAATTTTGTTTTTACTCTTCGTCTTCTTTTATGAAGATTCCATCCTGATCTGCTTCAAATTTATCAACGTAGTGATCTATCAGATAATTAATTAGGTCTGTTTCGGTCACTCTTTCTTTTAGCTTTATTGTTAAATCAATAGCTTTGTCTTGTAGTTTTTCTGCTCTGTCCTGTCTGATTCTTGTGCCTGTAATTAACTTAGCCATTTGCTTGCCCTCTTGTTATCTGCTTTCATATTAACATATTGACTTGTTAGCAGCTTTCATGTTGTAATTTAATTAATAGCTAATTTGTTAGCAGATAACATTACATTTATTTTTTCGATATACCATTTCAAAATCATGATCGATTGGTTCCGCGGTGAAATAGAATTTCTACACGACCCTATACCGGCAGGTCGTGTGCTTTCTATTGAAGCCAGCGGGGAAATTACCTGGGAATGTGTTAAGTCGATAGATTGCCGATCCAGTCACGAAACAAGCTTAAAAATCAAATCAACGGGCGGTAATGGCGAGGGTAGGGCAACCGCCTTAATGATTGACGGCAACCTTTGCAAGTTCTTACAGGGTCATAACGTTTTTGGGTCTCGTGATTTGAATACACTCTTGTTGCTGTCCTTTCGCAAAGTCTACGAACTACATGCCGAGCATTTGCACGGTTGTTCAAGCCCCTTATTGACTGAAGCCAAGATTAAGAAGGGCGACTACAAAGTCAAAATGTTAGACATCAACGAACTTTATGATGTCGGCAATGATGCCAGTGTTGAAGCTTGGTTACATGCTGCCGGAATGCGTGCACGTTCCCGCCATGGTCGTAGCACTCGCGACAAAGGCACCGTTTACCTGGGCAAGAATTCACGTCGCTGGGCCATTAAGTTTTACAACAAAGCGCGTGAAATGATCGCTAAAGGCAAAACCCATGCTTTACCGGACTATTTAAAAAACATCGGCCTCGAAAAGTTTATTCAAGGCAAGCTTCGCGCCGAACTGCGCATTTTTTCCAAGGAACTCGAAAAGCACGGAATCACCCACGGCTACCACCTAACCCCTGATCTTATCAATCAATTATTCAATGACTACTTGGGGAAAATTGACATGACTACACAAGCCACTTTGCACGATGAGCAATTATTCAAAATGCCACGCCATTTAATGGGGACTTACCAGCTCTGGCGGCAAGGCGCCGATCTTCGTCAGCTTCTTTCTGAGGCAACCTATTTCCGGCATCGTAAAGCTTTGCTTGAGTATGGCGTGGATATTTCCGCTATGCATCTTGAACCCGAACATAACAACGTTGTTCCGCTAATGCGCATTATAGAAGCCGTGCCGGTCGCTATTCCCTCATGGGCTTATGAACGCGGTTTGATAGCGGCATAGGGTAGGGGGCTTAACTCATGACTTCTTGTAGGTATTGCTTTGGCCCTCTGTTTTGCAAAGGTTCCGGCCGCACACCTGTTTTTTGTTCTAACGCTTGTAAGCAATCGAATCACCGTCTTACTAAAGCAGGGCTTCACTCAGTTGCGGAAAGGAATCGTCAACAGTCCCGAATAAAATCGTTACGAAATGCCACCGGCGCTGACTCAAACCAGGGGCAACCGTTACGAAAAGCCGGCTCTTTTTCACAGATTGACTGGACGGAGGAGAATTAATGATTACGCCAAATCCCAAGGCGCATATGTCGCCTAAAGACTTAACCCGTGTCCTTGCGCTTGAAGCTCAAACCGTTCCCGGCTGGGGGCTTAACGATAAAGCGTTTCACGCTTCCTTTGCTGCTAATCGTGAAGCTTTCGCTTTCATTACAAAGATTCACCAAGCCATTAAAGCCTTTTATTTGAACCAGGGGCATACCGTTGAGCAGTGGCAAGTTGTCAGCTCAAACCTTAAACAATTTAACCGCGTTTGGCGTCAGTCGTTGGGATTGATGCCGGACGATTCACCACCGCCGTTGGCATTCCGCCGAGTTTTACCAAAACCTTCTTTCATACTTAATCAGGAAAAATCCATATGAAATTTATAGTTGCTGCTGCATTCACTAACACGGGCATTGCTAAAGCCTCACAACAACCTTATTCAATGACTCGCGCACTGGTTTTAATGCCGTTTACCGATGTCGAGAACTCCAATTTTCAATCACGCGGAGAGGGATTCAGTGCGGTTGAATTGTCGGTTGCTTCATCTTTTGCGACCCAATTTCAGAATCAGTTTAATTCGTCTTTTAAAGGTTCCCCCGTTCAAATGGAGCTTATTACTTCGCTGGATCGTGAGGGCCGAAATGTCATTGTCGGCCTTGAGTCTCCGCAAAATAAGACTTCGGCTTAAACAATGACCGGAACAACTCAACGTGTTTTGGTTTGTGTGGATAGCGTTTCGGCTCCTACCTCTGCTTGGATTCTTGAAGCTTGCCCCGCTTATCTAAATAACGGTTCTACACAGTATCAAACTATCGCGGTTGTTCCGGCTTACGTGCTTGATTCAAGCATGGCCGCTGGTATTGAGGCTTCTTTAGGGCCTTTTGATTATGTTTATGCTGCCGGTCTCTGGACATTATCTTTTACCTTTGTTGTTGCTTTGTTTTTGGTCGCCCGATCATCGGGTGTCGTCATTAATTTTATTCGGGGTCGCACCTGATTAAAGAGCGTACCGGCGTTTTTCCGGTTTTTTTTGTTGTAAGGAGTTTTATTATGTTGAGAGTTTTTTTAGCTGCATTGTTGTCTTTTGCTTTCGGTTCAAGTGCGTTTGCTGTTGGTCCTGATATGTCTGGTTTAACCTCTGCCGTTGATTTTGGCACGGTTACAGTTGCGGTTCTTGCTATAGCTGGCATGTTGGCCGTTGTTTATGTTGCCGTAAAAGGCGCATCAATTGGTTTGGCAATGCTTCGCAGCAAATAATTTACTGCGGATCGGAAGGGGAGCGTCTTTATTTGCCGCTCCCCTTTTTTTTGATTTTAAGAAAGTGAGGTTTTCCATTATGAAAAAAATCGCCGTTCTAATCGCTGGTTTTTTTGCTTCTTCAGGTGCCTTTGCTGTTGGCCCTGATATGTCGGGGTTAATGAGTTCTATTGATTTTGGAAGCTCTATTGTTTCGTTTCTTTCTATTGCGGGTGCTATCGCTGTTTGCTGGGTGGCCGTTGACGGCGCTTATATGGTGTTAGACATGATTCGTTACAGGAAGTAGTTAAAACTTTAGATTTAGGGGTGTCACTGTGTTGGTGATGCCTCTTTTTGTTGGGGTAGTTATGACGGTTAATGAACTTTGGTATTTGTTTATTTTTGCTTGGGGCTTGATTTCTGCCTGGGCGGTTGTTGAGGGTTTAAAGTAAAGGGGTTGGTTATGCGCTTTCGTCGATTTTTGGTTGTTTTTCTTGTTTTGTTGTTGGCTCATCAGAGCTATGTTTACGCTTCAATCGTTGGCTCTGCTGCTAAGGTGGCCGCTTCTGTTTCTGGTGTTATTGAGGCTCAATTGATTAGACGGGGATTCGCCGCTAACGATCCGCGTTTTCAAGCTACTTTGGCGGCGGTGTCAGCTGTCGCGAATAATTCCGTTGCTGGTACTGCGGGGGCTGCTGCTATGGCGTTGGCCGGTATTGCTGGATTGCCGGTCTGGGCAACTATTGCCGTGGGTCTTGGTGTTGGTGCATTGGTTTATGGCATTTATAGCTTTACCAAGGATTCATCCGGGAATCTTGTTTATTCGGCTCCTGGGGCTACTGATCCAGCTGGTTCTTTATATTGGACTTATACGAATAAAGCCGGTGTGACTAAGACTTATTTGCAGAATGTTTCTAATGCCAATGTTATTTGTAATGATTATTGGTCTGCCGCTTCTTATTGTGGTGGCAGTCGTACTGGTAGTGCTACAACAATCACTTCTTGCACCGTGACTCTTTCCGCTGGTAACGCTTGTCTTCCTAATCCGCCGCCGCAGTATGCGCCTTTTAACATGATGAGTTCGTCTGTAACGCCTGGTTCTGATTATGTTGTTGCTCCTGTAACGATTACAGGCAACATGGACACTATAGCCCCGTCCTTGCCCGCCGCTGCTTTGGCTGCTCCTATTTCTGATAATTCACTTGCTCAGGTAACTGATGCGCTTTATAAGCAAGCTGCTGCTCAGATAGGCTATTCCGGTATTCCTTATTCGATGGTTGATCCTGTAGGGGCTACTGATGCGGCTACTTGGAAAGCGGCCAATCCTTCTGCTGTTCCCACGATGGCTGATGTTCTTTCGCCTATTGGCAGTGCCGTTGCTTTGCCTGATCCCACTGCTTCAACTTCCGGATCAACAACGCCGACAACAGTAACACCTACGCCGGTTGATTTAGGCGTTGATCCTGGTGTTGCTCAGCCAGGGCTTGAAACAACTCCGACCGCAGCACAGATTCTTGCTCCTGTTTTGGGTTTGTTGCCCACCTTAAAATCTTTTGTGGTGCCGTCTCACACGGCTACTTGTCCACGCCCTACGGCTTCGGCTTGGGGCAAGACTCTCACTTTATCCGGTCATTGTGATTTGCTTGATGCTCCTGCCGTTCACGATACGCTTTATGCGGTGATGGCTTTGGTTTGGACGATGGTAGGTCTTTTTATTGTGTTAAAGGCATAAGGGGGCTTTATGTTTGGGATTTTAACGTCTGCGTTTAACGTTGTGCTCGGCTTTGTTTTTCGGTCGATCATTGTTAAGTTTGTGTTGTTTTTTGGCCTTTTCTTTATCACAACAGAGTTCATTCAAGTTTTGGTTAGCTCTGGTTTGCTTCCTACTGCATCGTCTTTAAATGGCGTTTTTGGCGGAATTCCTGCCGGGGTTTGGTATTTCCTCGATCTTTTTAATTTCTCAATGGGATTTTCAACGGGTTTAGCTGCTTTTGTCACTCGGTTCATTATTAGGCGCATTCCGGTGATTGGATAGGGGAGGGGTTTCAATGCCAATTAATGTTTACACCGGCCTTATGCGTTCCGGCAAAAGTTACGAGGTTGTTTCAGAAGTGATCGTTGAGGCTATCGCCTTGGGTCGCCGCGTTGTTACTAACGTTGACGGAATCTCGAATGATTTGGTTCGGGAATATGTCGCAGAGAAGCGCAAAATCGATATTGATAAACTCGGTCACGTTTTTCACGTTGTTAATGAGGATGTTTTTAAGGCTGATTTTTTTCCTTATTTTGATGACCATCGGGGCGAACATACGGACACTATAGCTCAACCAGGGGATTTAGTTTGTATCGATGAAGCGTGGCGTTTTTGGGGTTCTGACAACAAGATTCTAAAGAATCACAAATCTTTCTTTCTTGAACACGGCCATTTTACTCATCCAGATACCGGTATTGCTTGCGATTTGGTAATGATGATTCAGGATATGGGAACGCTGCACCGGTCGATAAAAGCGGTTGTTGCTTTCTCTTTTCGCACACACAAGAAAGTTTCCCTGGGTATGGGCAACACTTACAGCGTGACCATGTGGGAAGGCTCCAAAATGGTCAAGGGTTCGTTAATTGGTTCTTGGGTTCGTCGTTACGATAAAAAGGTTTTTCCACTGTATAGCAGCTTTAAGGGTGGCGCTGATGGCAAGATGGTCAATGTTGATAGTCGTCAAAACATATTCAATAATCCTAAGCTATGGCTTGGGATCGTGGCGCTTTTTGTCGTGGGTTTCTTTTCGCTTCGTACTATCTGGTTTTTTTTCCATCCAACGCCCGTTGCCGTTGTTGCCGATACTAAAACATCGAATGCTAAAGGCTTAGACGGCAAGGGCTCCGCTTCTGCCGCTGTTCCAGGTACAACTCAATATGCTGCAGCCAATCCGGCGCCGGTTCCTGCTGCTCCTGCTTTTTCTGAATCCTGGCGTTATGCCGGACAACTAAAGCTGCCGAACGCGACCTATTCGGTTGTTATGGGTTCCTCTGGCCGTGTCCGTTTTGAGTCGCCTTCTGTTTTTCATAATTCCGGCCTTGCTTCGGTTGGGGATGTGGACGGCAGCAAGGTAACGTCTTTTTCTGGTTCTTCCGTAGGGTTAAAAAAATGAAAGTCTTTATTCTCGTGATGGCTTTTTTTGGGGCTTTTTCTGCTCATGGTGCTGAATACAAAAAGGCACTTCCAGGAGGCGCTTCTTTTGAGCTTGATTCTGTGCCCGTTTCCGAGATTGTGCGCGTGATATTTACCGAAGTCGTGAAAACTCAATACGTTCTCGATCCGGCGATAATAGCCGATACTCGCCCCGCCTCTTTTCGTTGGAATTCTGAAACGGGTAGCGTTCGGCCTTTCCTCCTGGCTTTTTTGGATTTGATGGGCTACCAGATTAAAACGGTGTCTGGTGTGGATCTGATTAGCACTAAACAGGAAGTTAAAGAAGTAGAGAAGCCGGAAATCGAGAAAGAAACGTTTGTCTATCATCCTCGCTTTCGTGATGGTTCGTATTTGGCCGATTTACTCTCTCCTTTGCTTAAGGGTTCATTTACCGCTTCACGAACCGTGCACGCCCCAGAATCATCAAAACAAGATAACAGTATGGTTCCACCTGGTTCCGCTGCCGCAATGGTCGATAGAAAATCGGATACGCTTGTTTTCTCCGGCACCGATAAGGAAATTGAAAAACTTAAGAAACTGTTGGCCGAAGTTGATACGTCAAGCGGTGAGGTGCTGGTGCGTGGTTTGCTTTACGAGGTTAATACGGGCAATCAACAAGGCACCGGAATACAGCTGGCCGCTTCGCTTCTTTCCGGCGCATTGATGACCGGCTTTGGCGGTCCTATTGTTCCGGTTGCATCTGCGGCCATGAATAGCTATTTGCATTACAAAGGTTCCCCTGTGGCCGGTGTTTCAGTTGATGCCGTCATGCAGGCGCTTTCGACCGACACCCGTTTTAAAGTTGTCTCCTCGCCGTCATTGCGGGTTTTATCCGGTTCAACGGCTCATATCACCATAGGCCAGGATGTGCCAATTTTGGGCGCTTTATCGTTTCCCCAGGGGGCAGGGCAGGCGGTTCAATCTGTCCAGTATCGTTCCGCTGGCGTGTTGTTCGATTTAACCCCGTCTGTTCGTGAATCGGTGATTGATCTTAAAATTAATCAACAAGTCTCTAGTTTTGTGCAAACAAATACCGGCGTTAATAACTCGCCAACACTGACAAAACGGGAAATATCAACGAACGTTTCAACGAATACCGGCGATGTCATCATATTGGGTGGATTGAACGAAACCAAGTCAACTGAGACAGATGCCGGTTTCTCCTTTATCCCCGATTGGTTCTTTTCTCATACTGAAGATAAGAGTGAGTCTGAAATTATTTTGATCTTACAAATAACAAAGATTTAGGGGATGTATGCAATTTCACGCCTCGAAACTTCGCCCGGAGTGCGCAAGCGCGAGGACGAAGTTTCGGGGTGTGGAGTTATGCCAAGTATTTTTCTGAGAAAATTGGTCATGACCAATTTTTCGCGCCCGCGAAAATCATTATCTATCTGCCTTTATTTTAGCGGCTAAAATTTAAATTCATCTACAGACTGAAACTAACCCCTTGCTGAGAAAATTGGTCATGACCAATTTTTAGACGGCAACCGGGCGAACTGTTTTGATTAATAATTTTCGCGTCCGCGAAAACTATTGCTTAATTTTAGCGGCTAAAATTTGAGTTTATCTACAGAATTGAAACCAATTTCTTGCTGAGAAATTTGGTCATGACCAAATAATCATTTTCGCGCCCGCGAAAATTGTTGCCTATACACAAAGTAAAAGGATAATTACGGTAATTATCGTAATTATCGTAATTATCGTAATTATCGTAATTATCGTAATAGGGTGATTATCATTTTTTAATTAACCTTATTACATATCATACTGTATCGTATTGATATTATTACGATACAGTATGAAACAATACGATACGATACGTTTTCTTCATTTATTTAATTTGCACTTTGGATGATGTACCTTTGTAGACAGGCGTTAGCCGTCGCGGCGTAAGCAACTGGCGCTTGCGTCATTTAACTTATCCAATAGTGGCGCTTCGCGCCCATGCTGCGCGTGGGTAATGGCTCAATCCGGCACTTTCATAATATCGCGCAATACCGTCAATCGGCTGCGCCATTCCACACCCTATACAGCCGCTTTAAACATTCACACCACGTAAACAGTCGGCAGCGAAGCAGCCAGCGTTTAGACGGCGCATATTGTCCTTAGCGTTATCAAACCCGACGGAACCGTCCAGATCGGCCTGGATTGATCTCATTCCAAGACTTCGCATAATGTATATTATGTAAAATTGATGCTGTAATCATTGGCGGCATAAGTCTTGCGTTAGCAATGATTCTTACAGCATGGAGTCGGAAAAATGGCATTGAAAAAAACGAGCTTTTATCACACGCGCAATAAAATAATCCCCAACAACAAGGCCGCCGCAGAATTACTGGGCGTTGATATTGCTGAAATAGAACGAATGGACAAAGAAGGCGCTCCAGCTGTCATGGAGCGCTTTATTCTGTTATGGGACTCTAAGCGCATCAATTCGCCGGGCTGGGATGGATGGTGCTTTAGTCGTGGTTCACTGATGCACAAAAGAATGATTTGGAAGCCTGAAAACCTGTTAAATGCGCGTCGAGAAGCTGAGCGAATTGGACAGCTAGAGGCTGAAATACACAATCTATACAGCCTTTCTGGACTAATCAAGATCACTAAAAAGCTATTGTTAAAAAAGCATCAACCAAAAATCATTTATTTAAAGCTTCATAAGCTTCTCTAGCCTTTATAAAAGCATTAGCGCAATGCATCCGCGTTGCGTTGTCTTTCATGTTATAGCATTCTTCAGGTTTTTTATATTGGGACTTGAAATCATTCAATTCCTTTCTAACCTCCATATATGCATGCTGACTTTTTTCCTTTATTAGAGCTTCCCTAGTTTTTGGAATCTGAAATAAAGGCAAAGGAATAATACTTTCTTGATGACCTGGAACAACGCTTTCTAATTGATTATTTTGTTGTGGTGCCGTAGAAATTGGTACGGCAGCAAGAGCTCGTAAATTATTAAATTGATTAGCCTGCGCACTCTGATTCTTAATAGTTTCATTAAAACCCCATATTGCTGACCCCGTAAAAAATATAAAGCCAAACATTGTAATTATTCCGGCCAGAACTATTCCCAAAGCCACACCCAAAGTAATTTTCCACATTGATTTTTACCGTTTAATATCGAAAAAGTAGAGATACTTTAACATGAGTTATCAGTTGATAAATCGCAAATAAACGAGAAAAGCGAAATGTTTGAAAATTATCCGCCATCTATACGGGGCTGCTTCCCTGCCCCTATCTATTGAGATTCGTTCGTTAAATCGGTTTATTGGGTGATGAATGGCGCAGCCGATTGAGTTTCAGGCGGTTATTATGAGCGTTGAAGACCGAGCCATTCAACACGGATAGCTGGGCCGCTGGCCGGTTATGTGGATAGTTAATTGACCTTGCGGCCAGTTGCTTGCGCCGCGATGAGCTACGCTCTATCTACATGATGAAATCTACATTATTTTAGACGGGAACATGAACCGATTAATACGAATAACGAATACCGCAAAAATTGACGTTTGAGAAGCGTTTAAGAAAAAGTAATACGGTAGTGTGTGCTATTTATTTTTTGGGCCTTAAATAACTATTTTTATTTGTTGGCATGAAATTTGTTTGTTGACAAGTTAATTAATATATGAATGATTATTAAATGGCATTGATTGATGAGAAAATAAAACTTGACTTATTGATTATGCTTAAATAACAATAACTTATGTTGTTTTATAGTGGCATGATAATTGATGTATTGACAATATACTATAATTATGAATGATATTATAACGGCGACTAATGCAGTTAAAATAAACCTTGACTTATTAATAATACATATATAACAATAACTTACGGTTTAATAAAATGGCACAAAAATAGACGTATTGACAAGTTGCTTTAATTATGAATTATATGTAAACGGCAATGATTGCGGATGAAATATAAAATAAATAACTTGACTTTTTTGTTATTTTGTAAATATCTAAATACCTACCAAATTACAAGGTTATCACCTTCAGGTGTAGACGAGTAATAAAGTCTCATACTGAAATCGACCGGAAGAAAATTGGATCACGGTACCGCGTAGTCGAATATGACTGTGTTGGACATCAGCCCCCCTCGATATCGCATAGACAAAATTAACTATGCTCGATAGCTACCGGCAGGCATAGACAAAAATAGCTATGCGATATCGGTAGCGAGGATAGCGGCCAGAATAGCCTGGCGCTCATCCGGAGGAAGTTCGGCATAGTTACCAGCCCACCGTTCCGCTTTGCGTTTAATGCGTTGCCGGTCAGTGAAATCCTTACCTGCATAGCTCGACCAATAGGCCGCATTCGGCGCAAAGTTAAACCACAGTTGCTCAGTCCTAACACCGCCGCGAGTCATGGCTTGAAACTGGAGCGTCCGCCAGTCCGGCAACAGATCGTTATACAACGCCGAAGGATAACCGCTGAGGATTACATCCGCCGACGCACGTTTTAAGGTCTCAATCAGCCGCACATGGTCGGCTTCAGTAAATTCGTGTTTATACCTGGCGGTCGATGTTCGAGTTTGCAATAAATAAGGAGGATCAGCGTAAATCAACACCCGACCAGATCCGACATAATCGAATGCGTCTATGTAACCAGGTGCATCATTGCATAACAACTCAACACCGGGATACAGGGACTCATCCAGCAAAGAGCCGTCGAGATCGATGCCAATAGATCGGGCAGAAGCCGGTTTACGAAGCATCACGGCGCCGGAACCCAGGAACGCCTCAATATAAACATCATGCGGCGGCATGCTGGCGATAATCGCCTGATAAGCGCCACTCGCCGCCTTGGAACCCAAATAACCCACGATCCGTCCACCCTAGTTGAATTTAACTATGCTGCAGCATAGACAGCGCCGTCTATGTTGTCAAGGATAAAACGCCGATAGGTAGGATGTGGCCAACATAGCGATCAATGTCTATGTTGGATCTGGAAGGGTGTTCAGGATGAAACTTTATTACTCGCCTACATCAGGTGATAACGAATAACATTCTATCATTAAAATGCGTTGCTCCAAGAGCGACAAATTAACGTGGCCACAATGATTTCTATTTTGGATACGTAAGATTGAAAAAATTAGGCGGCCCCTCCCCGCGAGCGGGGCCCCCTCCGCCTAATTTTTTATAACTGTGGTGATGAAATTGAACCGCTGAAGGAACCCGTTACAGCAACACTCGGGGAATCGCACTTGATAAAGCGCTTTACTGTCTTGTAGGTCAACCATGCGCCACAGTCATTGATTGGCGTAAAAACGTAACCGATTTTTGTTAAATCATCGGCAGATATGTTTTTAAGACGTAATCCATTTTGAGAAAGATTAACAACCCAGATAGTTTTGGTTTTTGAGGCTACATGACCAACGATATGAATGCCGTTGTTTTCATAAGGATCATGTTCGGGTTCGGATTCTTTAGCTTGAGGAGGATTTGAAGAAGTGGTTTTTGAATCAATTTTAGGCGGTAACGCCACAGAAGAAACAGAGATTGTCCCGGAAGGAACCACCGGCTTAAGGTGTTCAGTATCCGGTTTTTTATATGATTTTGCATTCATTGGATTTTTGACATCAAAACCAATGATGACTACAAAAAAAAGGCTAAAACAAATAGCAGCCCCTATGAACGGCCAACGCTTCCATAGAGGAACAATATCCTGTGCTGCCAGCTCTGCACCACCACCGCGCGTGTGTGATTTATAAAACGGGAAATATTGCTTTTCATACTTACGAATGCCGGTATTAACAACCTCCCCCCTTACGCCATCCTGAACCTTTCTGACATAAGTTTTCTCGGAACCCATGCTAGTGTTTTTCTTTACCCGGTAACAAATCTGGACCAAATCAAGTATAGCTCGATTGATTTTGCCATAGGACTGGGTAATCAGCAGAACGTCCGCAGATTCATGGCGGTGCAAGGAATACCAGTGCTCAACCTCCATTTCAGTCCCCCGGCCAGGCAATGGAATATGGCACTCATCTACAACGTAAAGAGGGCCCGAACCAGATAACGGATGCCGCCACGGATCGCCATAATCCTCAGCATGAGCAAACGGCGCATTGATGAAATAATTTTGCTTTACAGCAATACCGAATTTTTGGAATTTGCTTTCGGCGGCTTTCAAATCGGTTATAGGACGTTCTTTTTTGGTTGTTGTTCGAATCTCAATTAACGGAAGAAAACCGGCGTTAATCTTGGCGATATAATCAACGTCAAGAGGAAGATTAGTTATAACCTTCCTACCGGCTTCAAGAGCTGGCAAAATGTGGTAAACAACGGCTTCATAAGATTTCCCACCACCGGGAGGGCCTAACAACAGATTTATCATGAACCCAACCTTACAAAAGGAATCAACTGTAGCGTAATTCTAATCAGGATTGCAGCGCCAATAATAACCATGCATTGAGCAAAACCAAGAAGCCCCAGAATGTTAAGCACATCTTCCGGGATTTCCTGAAAAACACTGAAATTCTGGGTAATTGCGCTTAGATCAACGCCCCCTAATAACATTGTTGACAACGATAAAAGCTGATCGATAACCCACAAGAAAACGTCTTTAAGCATGGTAAAAAGCGACGTAAATATCTTACCAACAAGAGCGAGAATAGCGACCCAAAAACTATTCCACGTATTGATTATTGTCTCAATAATTGTCATCTAACCCCCGAAAATCAATGATCTTGCAGTGAAAAGCGCAGTGATGATAAATATAACCCTAAGCATGGGCCAGATCATGCAAGGGGGCTGCAATTCCATGGTGCCACCGGATAACGTGGGCATTGACCAACTTGGACAAACACCACTACCGCCAATAGACGGAGTTAATCCAGATATAGCCGACGCAAAAGACGTTTGCAGCAAAGCTGATTTATGTTCGTCCCAAACCTGACTAATGCCGCCCGGATATGCTGAATCGTAAAAACTATCTGGACCGAAACCAAAAACGCCAGCGGTGCCGCCATTCAATTTGCCGCTGATTTCTTTAAGCGACGAATCTTTACCCAATCCTGATGTGTCGATTGATGGACTACTGGTGCTCGTACCAATGCCGGAGCCGCGACCTGTACCGTTACCGGATTCAGCATCATCTAACGCAGTACCTAAACCGGGCAATTTGCCATCAATATTCCTATCATGACCATCGGCGTTACCAGGATTTGAACTGGGAATAGCATCAACCTCCCAACCGATTTCAACACCAATGTCTTGCGATTTTTGCTTAGCGGCGGCGGAATTAGACGCGCGAGCCAATGCGTCAGCTACACCATCATTGGCTTTTGCAAAATCTTTGATTGCTTGAGAAATAGCGGCCTGATCCCCCGACGCTTTGGCAACGGCCAGAGCAGCAATAGCGGCATCCCTAACGGCTTTTGCAGTATCAACAGCGCTTAATTTAGAAGCAGCAGCATCGGCGGCGGCGGAAACCAAATGATCGGAAAGGGCTTTTTTGGCATCCGCATCCGCTTTAATTGCTGCTATTTCAGAAGCACGAGTGGCAGCAGCGTCGGAAACAGTCACAGGATCATTTTCACAAATATAGGCGGCAGGCTTACAGTCATCTATAGGAGGGCAATAAGTATTATTAACGTCCGAAATACATGCCGTATAAGGTGGAGTGCCAGAAGCACAAGCCTTAGTTGTAACATCAAAGAAATTGCCACCGTTGGGAACGCCACTATTGCAATTTGGAATAGGCGTGCAAGTGCCGCCATTATCATATTCAGTAGCAGAACAAACAACAGGCGGAGTTTCACACATGCCAGTTGTTGCGCTACGAACTAGTGGAGCAACACAGGGAGGAGCGTCAACGCATATACTGCTAGAAAGATTACCGCCATACGGACACGATAATTGATCAGATGCAGGAACAGTATAAATAAAACCATCTGAGGCCATACAACCAGTAGCAACGGCAGTAGTTGACGGACGGACAGCAGCACAATACTCTGCAATGGAAACATAACCCCCGTACGTAACTGTATGAGTAGGCGGATACGTATCAGCAAAAACCGCACTCGATAAAACCATTAATATTGAAAATAGTATTTTTTGCATAAGATGATCAATATTGATGATTTCTAAATTCTGCTACTAAAAGCATTAATAAAAATAAATGCGCTGATTGCCCCAATTAGAGCAATCAAGCCATAAAAAACAACAACCAGCGCACCTATCATGATTTACGCCTTTTTAACGCCGCGTTTGCCCAAATCAATGCCTTTAAAGGCCATCGTGATACCAATAACCAAAATGCCGGTAGCTCCGACAAAAGCGGCGACTGTAGATAAATCAACTGCTGCAAAAATTGCGTCCATTGTAATGCTCCAAAAATTACGGGAATCCCCCCGCGAGGTTTGCTCTAAATTGAGCTAAATCTTTCGTATCAGATTGACGGATACGCCAACGGCATAACCTAATGCCCACATACTTAAAACAGCACCCATTCCCCAAGAAAAAACGTACGCAATCTTGATCGGATCAATGCCAATAAGGTCTAAAGTCAGATTAGAAATAATTGCGTTCTGAGAGGACAATTCAGCGGCCGTTTGCAATAGATAACCGGTGCAATTTGTCTCGGTCTGAGTAAGAGAAGGCAAAAACGCATTAACACCAGCCGACGGAGCAACACCATCAATTTTAAGAGCGTTTGACGATGTCCCCGCAGTCAAAACATGAATCTCTACACAAATAGCCATTAATTATCCTAACCAAGATTTAAACGATTTATGCGGGCTTTACGAGTTCAGGAACCGTGCCTTTTGGAATGAACAGTATCGTGTTATCACCTGCCGACATAACACCAATCTCGAAGCTGATTTCTTTGCCCATGTGCTGCTTAAAAGCAGCAATATCGTGGCATGTGAAATCCTGTAAAAGTGCGCGCTTTTCGCCGCTCTGCATGACAGAATCACCCATAATTTGAATCTTATCTTTGCCTGGAATCATAGAACCGGTTTCGACACCGTCTTTACGCTCTTTCACTGGGTTTGCCGTAAACGTGTTTATCAGCTTGCCTTGACATCTTAATAAAGCCATTTTTTAAATCCTCATTGATACGCCTTGCGGCTTACGTACAGCTTCACGCCGTACAGTTATTTACAGAACTCCAAGGGGCAAAGCAGACGGCACCTACGGTGCCGTCCAAAATCTTTGAACGCTGTTGTTCTGCGTGTTTGGTTGCGACCATTGCCCATATTTTCGTACGTGTAATGGCCTGAGCGGCGATTGACGCAACACCGAATATTAAAGTGATAATCTCAAAATATTGGTTCTGTTTCAGTTCGCCGGTTTCCTTGTCAATCAGTTCGTTTTTAACAAGACTGATAGTTAAATCTTTGCGTTTGCAGTCAACGCCGCCCATGATGTCAAGGTAATCACACCACCTGGATTCATCGGCGGCGAGCCTTGCGGATTCCAATAACTCATCATCCAAGGTTTCGAGAAGCTTACGAAGTTGCCGCCAGACAGTAACGGGCGCCCCGCCGATCTGTTGAAACTGACGGATGCCCCAGACAGAAGCCCAACTTTTAACTCTATAGCCATAGGACCTACTCTTATCAGTTGTATCGTGTTCGGGATCGTCAATTGAAAATCCCAAGTTTTTAGATATATATTTGGCGATATAGCCCGTTGCGGAACCGATCTCAGAATCTATTTGAACGACATTGAAACGGGAGCCTGAAAGCGGGAGACGTGTTGCTTGGTCATACCCTTTGGTGGAGTGGTCGCAATCTGGAAATGGAGCAGCGCCCCGCTCTTCTCCGTCTACTTGAAGCGAATATTTTGAAAAAATAGAGCGAACTACTTCGCGACTTTCGGCCTTAACAAATAAGAGCATGTGCCAATGGGGTGTGCCGGTTTGATGTGGCTCAGCAACACGAAAACCAAAAGGAGTAATACCCAAACGCCCATAAGCTGCGCGAATCTTTGACCACTGCTTAACTAAATAGTTTTGTGCGTCTTTAGGCGTAAGTTCTTGATATTTTTCATTAAATTTAATGCCTGAATAACGATGATATTTACTAGGACAGGTCAAGGTATAGAACTCACCGACATAGCCGTTTTGTTGCGCGTAAATTTCAAAACCAGCCATCCTAATCATCAGTTCAGCCCGTCTATTTGTTGGATTTGCTAAGGAACTTTGAACGATAGTAGCCATATCAACCAAGTCGCCGGAATCAGAAACCATTGATTGATTTTTGATAAATTCAGCAGTTTTTGCAGCCTTTTTTCCAACACGACGAACAGTCAAATTCGATACGTATTTTTCCCGATGCTTGGCTACCCTGCCCTGTTTTATCATCTTTGACTCGTCAAGCTTAGCCTGTAAACGGCCAAGAGTGCGACTCCACCACGTAGTACAAACCAGACGAGCTTTAAAACCCTCGTCGTTTTTAGCCTTAGGACTGGGAATACCTGATTGATGAAGATATGCCTCTATAGCATTAATATCACCATCCAAAGCCGTGATATTGTCAATGTGGTATCTAACGGATGTATTAAGCGTTGACATTATTGTGCGCCTTAAATATTGGAAAATCATGAAGCGGAATAATTGAATCAACGCCGGGCAAAGGATCATGGGAACGAATACGAGAAACATTCATAACGGTATAAAACTCAACGCGCTTACATCCACAATCACACAGGTGACGACGAACATGTAAACCTGGGCCACCTACAGAACGACTACGCGCGGCGTAATCCTGTAAAGTAACAATTTGATGACAACGACTACAAACCTCCATGATGCCCCCTTTCCATGTTGCACCAATCACAACAGCATTCAGGATGATGAAGAACATCATCAATAGCGTCAAAATCAACACCAATCAATCGACCATAAAGATTTTCGATTGCAGCGTGTTTAGCTTGAGGATCTTCAACGCCATTGGCGAACTCATCATCTGCATCAAAAGATTCTAAATAATCATTTAGAGCGTCAGCCATTAACTGCATATCGTCATTCGTTAAATCTGTATTTTTAATTGGATCAAGCATCACGAACCCAACATTAAGCCGAAATAAATAGTTAAATAACAAGAAACAAGAAAACAAGCCAAATTAAAAAGTTCACGGTTTATAGTGTTCATTTATCAACCTTCTGGCCTAAAGCCTCGAAACATTTCAAACAAAGACAATCGGAGGTGTTCAGGCAATCGTAGGAATATCCGACCGGCTCTTTTGGGCGAACTACCAAAGGGGCGCAGTCGTCGCAATAAACGCCGTATTTAAGCCAATACCATGACTCATAAAGACCCCGAAGATACCAAGCCAGAGAAAAGCCAATCAGCGAAAAAACGAAGAAACTAGCCAATAAAAGATTAATAAGGTTGTCGTAGTCTTGAGATGTCATTTTTTCTTGCCCTCAAGAACTTCTGATAAAGATAATGGGCGTTCGCATTTTTCTGGATGAGCAATGCACAAATCTTTACCGGAGTCTATGCCGGTTTCATAAGAAATATAACAAGAGATAACTAAAAAAAGACTTGCGATGAAACCGAGAATAAGACCATCTAAAAAAACAAAATTACCATTCATTAGTTGCCACCCTGCCCGACTGAATCAACTAATGTCGATCCGGTACCACGGCATATATCACACTGGAAAAGTTTTAAAAAACTAGGTTTTGTATAAGTGCCGTCGCCGTCGCAATGATGACAGATAATTGAATCACCCTGCCCCACAGCATCGGGCGACTGGGCAGAGTGAAGGCAAGCGTCGCCAGATTTTTTAAAGAACTCGATTTTACGAACAAGATTCAAAACAACTTTTGAACCAGTAACGCGAAAATAACAATCTAAAGCCCAGATAACAAAATCTTGTTCTTCCAGTGTTAGCGTAATCGTGACCGATTCACGCGGCGTAGGTGTTTTTGCCGATTGTGCGTTCATAGGCTTGCCTCTATGGTTGTAAATGCTCCGCATATTGCGTAGCGTTGACATATTGAATAGTAATACGCATGATGAAGTCAACAAATTTTAATCCGCAATTTGCGTAGTAGGTAAAAATATGAAAACAATAATTGACTATCTTGATGAATTAAAAGGAAAACTAGGAAGCGACTACAAAACCGCTAAACTGATGAAAACAAATCAGACTACGCTTTCAACAATAAGAAACCGCAATCAATGCGGAGACGAAACGGCCATAAAGATTGCTGATCTATTAGGCGTAGACAGGACGGAAGTACTAATTGCGGCGGCAATCGCGCGGAGCGAGGGCGAAGTTAAGAAGAGCTGGGAAAATATTTCAAAACACATGGGAATCGCGGCAAGCGTTACCCTTGCCAGTGTCCTGATGCTAGGAAATTCAAGCGATGGCGCTTTTTCTGACTTGGCAACATTCGTCTACCAAGTCTGTATATTATGTTAAATTACGAGTACCACAAATAATAGGCGGCATGGTTTTTGCCCTTCTTAAAAAAAGGCAAAACTATTATCGATAGCTCGTTTTACAATTTTTATCGTTTTCATCACACGTAACGGTTTTTGACCATGTTTTTTTATAATGTGGCAAAGGAGTTGGTACCGAAGAAATAGCTGTTGCTTTGGAGAGCGAATCAGAGGAAAGCGTTAACGTCATAATACCGCCATCTTGAGTCATGCGAAAATACCTTAATGCGTTCATACCAAAAAGAACGTGATCAAGATGCTCACTGGTAAAAGCCTCAAGTCCCTTTAGTTCAATATTACCAATTTTTAAACTGTCTATACGTGTTGCACGGCTAAGCGATAATCCATTAGCCGTGCTTGACTGGAAAGCCTTACCTAAAGGCAACCTAGCGGAATAAGATAAATTTCTAGGGATAACTACCTGTGTAGCGCCCGTGTCGATCAAAAATGGCATCCTGACATTATTAATTAAAAGCGTGCCTGTGTAATGCCCCAACGCGTCAGCTTGAATAGATACACTCGGTGCTGAATCCGAGAGGGAATGACCGTGAGGAATAACAGTGTCTTTAGATGCGGAAAACGAATTCTGCGAAAAAATCAAAGAGAAAAACA
>Ga0208636_100106_pt1 | contig 30539 bp, 20 predicted proteins | sample LakWasM103_HOW12_2_FD_183921 | JGI IMG/M metagenome (GOLD analysis project Ga0208636, IMG submission 183921) | Freshwater sediment methanotrophic microbial communities from Lake Washington under simulated oxygen tension - Sediment Metagenome... | ecosystem: Environmental > Aquatic > Freshwater >... | reverse complement strand
TTCGCCAACTTGACGGCTGAGGCTCTGAATTCGGCTGTATAGGTGTTGGGTTTTTCTTGGCTCATTTGGACTCACATTTTTTTGAGGTTATTTTAAAAAATGTGTCCGGGTTAGTGTAGCCACATCAAATTGCGCTTTAAGGTTCACCCAGAATAAAATATCGTACAATTACTTACTGTTATGAGGAATTTTGTTATGCAATGTCAAAATCCAAACTGCGGAAAAACACATGATGCCACGACCCCAAGCTGTCCACATTGCGGGTATCCTAATCCTACTGAGATGGCTGAATTGTCGAGAAAATCAAAAACTCAGAAACTTCGCAACCCTTCGGCAAAGCAAGAGTAAATCTCATATTACTCATTATTTTTGTGCCAAAAATCAAGATTTTTGGCACAACTTTGTACTCCTGATCTGTATAAACAGCCACCAAAGTGAAGGTCGGGGTTTATGTAAAAATTACTCTGAAATCCGGGGTAGATGTCAACATAGCCAATGTCCTAGACAAAGGCTTACAAAAGAACGTCTTTAGCTTACATAAAAATCATCTATAGCTTGCATACAACCATGAATGAATATGGGATTATACCGCTAAATAAGCGGCTTTAATGCGACTAGCTTTGGTTTTTATCTGCCGATCAATCTCTTTCCTTTTGTGATGCCGCGTGCCCCCCAATGCCCGTCACTCGGAGCAGGGCACATTAGTGCAAAATAGAAAAAGTCGGCAGCTGTTTTAACCGTTGTGTTGAAAGATGCGGGTAGTGCAGAAAACAACGGCGCAGCAGCCAGCGCATGAGTCGAGCCTGGTAAGGTAAGTTGTGGACAAAATAGGCGAGATACTTTATCTGTGTAATCGCCACAATTGGCTTAATTAAAGAGTTGCTCCACAGGCCTCAACATTGATTTTTCAAGGCGGATTTTGAAGGTTAGACTAAGAATATCCATGTAGGCAATTACCTACACACAATAAATGTAGGTAATTGATTACATTGAAATAATTTCGCTATTTTAACGAAATGCTGTTAATCTATGCCCAAAGTAATAGTACGTAAGCTAATTACTTTTTAAAGGTTTGGTTTTTTGATGTAGAACAAATATCTAAAAGACCCCCACAAATTGGATAATAAAACGGCATTACTTACCCTGTCTTTGCGTTGTTGCTAATTACTATAATTGAAGCAAAAAGCAAAGGAAAAGAGTCACAAACTAAAACAGTGCAACTAACGTTCCCTATTAAAAAAGGAACTTTAATTTTTTTCAAAAACAGCATTAAAGAATATCGGTAAATCAATATTTTGTTTGATGGGATATCACTAATTATTAGGAGATACAAATGCTTACTAAGCAGACAATTACAAAAAAACTAAATGTTCCCGCAGATGTGGTTTGGGAGGCAATCCGTAAAATAGGAAGACTCGATGTTTGGTTTCCAATTATTGAGACGTGCAGAGTAGAAGGCGATGGTTCAGGTGCGTCGCGATATATGACTTTAGCAGGTGGTGGCGACATTAAAGACACTATTGAAGAAATTGATGACATAAACATGAAGTTGATCTATCTCCGACCATTATCTCCATTTCCAGTAACCCATTACAAAGGAACGGTCGAAGTTTTTAAGTCTTATGATGGTTTGGGTGTTGTAGTTTGGACTATCGATTTCGAGTCGAAGCCTGAAGATACTGTATCAGTAGCTGAACTTGTGCACGGTGCGATAAGCGAAGGTATTGATGGGATGGAAAAAGATCTGCAAGCTGCGTAGAGCATAATTGAAATTGAAACTTTAAGAACAAATATAGATATGAATATTAACAAGCTCGTGGATGTCGATCATGGCCTCATCGGTCGGTCTATCTTTATTGATCCGCAGGTCTACGAACAAGAAAGCAAAATGATATTTGCTCGATGCTGGTTGTACTTATGCCATGAAAGCCAGATTCCTCGGCCGGGTGACTTTTGTACAGCGTACATGGGGGAAGATCCTGTTATTGTGTGGCGGGATACTCAGGGCAATGTTCGGGCGTTTCTCAATGTTTGTCCTCATCGTGGTAATCGCCTGTGCCGGGCTGATAGTGGAAATGCGGCCGCGTTTACTTGCGCTTACCACGGCTGGAGGTACGGTAACGACGGAAAGCTGGAAGGCGTCCCCTATCAACGGTCGGCATATAATGCCGAATTCGACAAAAAGAAATGGCCGTTGCCCGAAGTTGCTCAATTGGAAAGTTATAAGGGGCTCGTTTTCGCCACCTTTGACCCTTCCGCACCGCCATTACGAGAGTACCTCGGGGAGATGGCTTGGTATCTGGATGCGTTTTTCGACCGACTCGACGGCGGCGTAGAGGTGTTTGCCGGTATACATAAATGGGTGATTCCCTGCAATTGGAAGGTGGCTGCCGAAAATTTTTGCGGGGATAACTACCATGGGCCTTGGGCGCACGGATCTGCTATGAACACGGGATTCAGCGCTCGGCGACCTCGTCAGAACGATATTTCTCGATTCCACCTTTCCCCTGGAAATGGCCATTGTGTGATGGGTCGACAGCCTAACGATACATCTGACTCACCTGAAGTCATCGCATATGAACAAGAAGTACGTTCCGAAGTCAGAAAGCGCCTTGGTTCTCGTATCGATTTGGTGAGACCTGCTGTCGGAACTGTCTTTCCAAATTTTGCATGCGTTCGGGGTACGGCTAATTCCATTCGTGTATGGCACCCTCGTGGCCCCGAACGGACCGAGGTTTGGTCATGGATATTTGTCGACAAACAGGCACCTCCCAGTGTCAAAGAATCCATTCGCCTTGCAGGTCTGCGCAGTTTTGGTCCCGCAGGGACATTTGAGCAAGACGACATCGACAACTGGCAGGAGTGCACTCAGAATGCTCGCGGCGTTATTTCTCGCAATCTAATGCTCAACATGCAAATGGGGTTGGGAGAAGAACAGTTCGACCAAGACCTCGGCGCTTGGAGCAGCGGTTTTTGCATTAGCGAAAGTAATCACCGTCATTTCTATCGCCGTTGGGCGAAGATGATGGAGGCAACGGACTGGTCCAAACTGGGCATGGGAGAACCGTGATGAAGCGCGAAGTGGTCCATGATATCGAACAGTTTTTGTACCGGGAAGCCCGCCTGTTGGACGAGTGTAAATTTCAGGAATGGCTGAACCTACTCACCGATGACATTCGCTATTGGATGCCCGTGATGGGACGACGCTACCGTGCATTCAGCAAGGGAATAAAAATACTCGATCCAGGCCGCTATGAAGAGCGGGAGTTTTCAAATGAAGGCGAGTTGGCCATTCTGGATGAAACAAAGGATTCTCTATCCAGAAGAATAGCACGCTTAGATACAGGAATGGCGTGGGCAGAGGATCCGCCTTCGCGAACCTGTTACATCATTTCCAATGTTGAAGTTCGGGAAGGGAAGACGGAGTCGGAAATGACCGTGCATTCCAAATTCATCTTATATCGTACCCGTGGGGAATTGGAGCAGGATTTTTACGTAGGAAGTCGGCAGGATGTTCTCAGATATGCCGGAGGCGACTGGAAAATCTCTTATCGAAAGATCATTCTGCCACAGAATGTTCTTTCGCAGAAGAATATTAGCAACTTCTTCTAGGTTCTGTTGACGTTTCAAAAAGAGTAAATCAACGAGTTATCGCCATGTCGTTAATGAATGTCCGCACTCAGATGCTGGGATGCCATTCTTGGCTTGTAAATAACGGTCCTTCTTGCCGGAATTACGTTGAAAGAAACCGTGTTTTAAATTATCTAATTGAAAATTATAGATTAATTTTTTAAACAAAACGGCAGCAGAGCTTAACACTGACGCTTAGACAATTTTATTTAATGTAATTTCTATGACCCAACCTATTATTGATGTTCCGAGTGAAAAACCTCCCATTGCGATTATCGGCATGGGGTGCTGTCTTCCGGGTGCCGACGATCCACGACAGTTGTGGGAGAACGTTCTTGCGCGTCGGCGTGAATTTCGACGCATGCCGGACGTTCGTACCCCACTATCCGACTACTATGACCAGACAGGCAAAGATCCTGATAAGTTCTATCAGAGCAAGGCTGCGGTCATCGACGGCTTTGAATTTGACTGGGCCTCCTATCGGATTCCGGAAAGCACCTTTCGCTGCACAGACATGAGCCAATGGCTTGCGTTGGAGGTTGCACATCGAGCGCTCAAGGACGCGGGCTTCTCACGCGCATCGGCACCCAAGGATCGGACTGGGGTCTTCGTAGGGAACACTTGCACGGGAGAGGGGATGCGCTCGAACAGCCTGCGACTACGGTGGCCTGTCGTTCAGCGAGTGATGACAAAGGCCGCTGAGCTGCATGGCATATCAAAGGTTGATTTCGCTTCATTTATAAGGACATCGGAGGACTGCTATAAGTCAATTTTTCCTGAGATCAACGAGGACTTCGTCGCGGGATCCATTTCAGCGACAATAGCGGGCAGGATATGCAACTATTTTGACTTCCTCGGCGGCGCATTTGTCATCGACGGCGCGTGCGCCTCGTCGCTTGCTGCGGTTATTACTGCCTCAAATTTGCTGGCAAGCAATGATCTGGATCTTGCGCTGGCGGGTGGAATCGACATCAGCCTAGACCCGTTCGAACTCGTAGGGTTTTCGCGTAATAGCGCTCTGTCCAAAGGAGAGATCCGTCCGTATGATCGACGTGGAGACGGATTCATCGCCGGAGAGGGGGGAGCCATGGTTGTGCTGAAGCGACTTTCGGACGCACAGCGAGATGGCGATTCTATCTACGCAGTCATTCGAGGTTGGGGCATGGCTTCGGATGGTAGAACCGGGATCATGCAGCCTGTTGCAAAACAGCAAGCCGTTGCAATCAGGCGCGCCGCAGCACAAGCGGGCTATGGCGCGGATGAATTCGATTTTGTCGAAGGCCACGGGACAGGAACTCGTGCGGGGGATCGTACAGAGCTTCAAGCTCTTTCGCTCGCGATGACAAAAGACACAGGCAATGCAGGCGAGATACTTGAACGCACCTGCGGCATTGGATCTCTTAAGTCGTTAATTGGTCACACCAAGGCGACTGCAGGTGTCGCGTCGTTGATTAAGGCAGTGGCCGCCGTCAATCGAAGGGTCGTACCGCCCACGGCTGGTTGCGAGGAACCCAATGATGCATTCAACGATATGGGCGCGCACTTGTACCCTATCCGCCTCGGGGAAGTTCGTTCGCCTGATGCCGTTATGCGGGCTGGCGTCAGCGCATTTGGTTTCGGAGGCATCAACACCCACGTCATTATAGAGTCAAGCGGATCCACTTCTCCCAGACTGGCTACGCAGATCGATGAGCGGGCGCTTCTCGCATCACACCAGGATAGCGAGCTCTTCGTTTTTGGCGGTAGTACGAAAGAAGACTTGCTGGCCCGCATTGACGCGGTCGCCGTCGAAGCTCCATTGTTGAGTCAAAGCGATCTTATAGATCTTGCAGCGTCACTGGCGAGTGAGTTGCCGCCTATCTTGCCGATCCGTGCTGCGGTCATTGCAGAGTCTGCCGACGATCTTGCAGCGAAGTTGGCAGATCTACGTAGCGCAATCATAGATAACCTGCCAGCAGCGGACAAACGGTGGGCGATGCCTCGCAAGGGTGTTTACGTCGGCAACGGAAGTCAGGTGGGACGCATTGGATTTCTGTTTCCTGGGCAGGGTTCAAGCCAACTGTTAATGGCTCGAACGCTCATTGAGCGGTTTGACTGGGCAAGGCAACTCGCCGAGGAGGCCGATAGCTTAGTTATGGGACGGACGCTGCTCGACGTCATATACAGACCGATTGATCGCGCCCGTAATTCATCAGAGATTGATGGGTGGGCCGCTTTACTGTCAGCAACCGAGGTGGCTCAACCAGCGATCTGTCTCGCATCGGTTCTGTGCGTTCGATTTCTTCATTCTATCGGAATCCAACCGGTCGTGGTTGGCGGTCATAGCTTGGGCGAGCTCACGGCACTTCATGTGGCTGGTGCATTCGATACGGAGACTCTGTTTTCGATTGCATCGCTCCGCGGACAGGTTATGTGTGCGGTACCTGAGCGAGCGGGTGCGATGGTGAGTTTGGCTTGTCCGCGGGCGGAAGCCGAGGAGATTCTTTCCAAGATTTCAGGCACCGTGGTGGTTGCCAACATCAATTCGCCGAATCAAACCGTAGTTTCCGGCGATGTCGATGCCATTAATGCAGTCATCACTTATGCGGCTGATCACAATATACAGTGTCGTCGCCTATCTGTGTCTAATGCATTTCATTCGCCGCTGATGGCACATAGTGCCGAGTTGTTTGAGGCGGATTTTAAGTCGTTGTCATCGTTGACTCTTAGCGTCCCGGTCATCTCAGGTGTCGAATCCACATCTATTGATGACAAGATGGACTTGCGCCAGCATTTGACACGTCAGATTACGAGTCCAGTGAACTTTGTCGCGATGGCAAAAGAGATGAAGGATTTGTGTGATGTCTTCATTGAAGTCGGGCCGGGGCGTACGCTTTCAGGACTCTGTCGCGATATCTTTGGCGAAGACGACATCTGTACACCGGTGGCGGCTAATGCATTGGCATGGAACCCCAATCCGGCAGTGGCAGTCGCCTTTGTCAATGGTGCCAGCATTGATTGGCAGAAATTCTATGCAAAGCGGCTGATTCGCACCTACATAAGCCCATCCGCACGACTGTATCTAAGCAATCCTGCGGAGAACCCCATTACGCTGAATGGCGCACGCCCTCCTCTGAACAATCTGTCTGCGCTGACCAGCGAGCAAAGTCTTGAAGGCACTCTTAGCCGCGAACTTGGCTTGAACGCGCTGCAACTCAAGGAGTACCTGCGGCGCCGAGGTAACTTTATCGCCGGCGTTGTGCGTCTCGACATGATGTCGCTCACCAGCAGCGCCGAACAACCTGCATTCGAATTTCCCAAACTGACTCCGGCTGTCCAGCCTGCGCCCTCCTCTCGTCAGGCACCTGTTGTAACGAGCGCTGCTGGCAAGACTTCTGTTAAGGACGTAGCCACTCTTCTTATCAATCTGATAAGCAAGCGCACCGGTTATCCCGAAACCTCCATCACCCCTGACTCACGCCTTCTCGACGATCTCAACCTTGATTCGATCAAGGCCGGTGAGTTGGTGGCGGAAGCGCTTAGGCGCATCGGTGCGGCTGGTGCGATTGATGCGACCCGATTTGCGAACTCATCAATACAATCCATCGCGACGTCGCTCTATGAGGTGGCGCCAGAGGCAGCCCCAGCGATAATGGCGACAGAATCACTATCACAAGGTAATGACGAGGCCCCTGTTCGCAAAACGTCAGTGGACTCGGTTGTTGAATTGCTGATTGATCTGACAAGCTTGCGCACGGGCTACCCTAGTTCGTCGATCACAGCCGAGTCGCGTCTTTTGGACGACCTCAACCTTGATTCGATCAAGGCCGGTGAATTGGTGGCGGAGGCGCTTAGGCGCATCGGTGCGGCTGGTGCGATTGATGCCACTCGATTTGCGAACTCATCGCTAAGAGACATCGCAATCGAACTCGGTGAAGCACTGCCCACCAACCATCTCAGCACCGTGAATTCGAGGTCGCCAGTCCCGGTAAGTCCACAGCAGCGGCCTACCACGGAGGTGAGCGGTGCCGATCTGTCATTTGTATCTCGCTATACGACATGGACAAGGAATTTTGTCGTGCATGCCGTACCGATGCCGCGTGAAGGCGAAAAGTCCGCCATCGGGGAATACGCCGATGGGAGTTTAGCAAACACAGTCTTCCTTATCTTTTTTGATCCTCGCGACCGCGCACCAGCCGATGCGCTATGTGCTGAAATTCAGGCGCGAGGCGGCCTTGCCGAACAGACACCCTTCGATACCGAGACAGGCAGCTTGCTTCAGCGCGACAATCGCTTCACTCATCAGATTGCCGTACTTCCAAGATCGCCTAGCGAGAATACGCCTGAGGTGAGAGTTGCCGAGATGATCTCCCGCGTGACCTCGCTGGTGCAGGCACCTGTCAAGGACGTACCCGCGGAGCGCCGCACGATTGTTGCCTACGTTCAATTTGGCGACGGAACCTTCGGCAGTGATGCATTCAGCGGGGAGCCTGAGCTATGTAACACGCTTGCGTTCGCTCGCACTCTCCATCTTGAGCGCAAGGATCTGCGAGTGCGCGTTCTCGATTTTGCGAAGTCGACGGCTTCGTCAACCATCGCCAAGTTCGTACTCGAAGAAATTTCTGGCGGTGAATCGTTTTCAGCCGTTGGGTTCGACACGGCGCTGATACGTCGTGTGCCTTTCGCTAGGCTCAACGAGCCGGTGACCTATCAACCCCGATTGATCAACTGGTCGGAGCGAGACGTCATTCTGGTGACTGGCGGGGCTAAAGGAATCATGGCCGAATGCGCTCTTGGTGTTGCTCGCGAGACTGGAGCAACCTTGGTGCTTATTGGCCGGGGGGAACCTGTCGCCACGAAAGGTAGCAGCGGCGACGGCGAGATAGACCATACCCTCGAACGATTTCGTGCAGAAGGTCTGCGTCATCTCTATTTCTCGTGCGACATCGTGGACCCCAATGTTCTGGCGGATGTGGTCAGGAAAATTGAAGCGGAGGCAGGCACAATCACCGGCGTTATTCACGGTGCATCGATCTTGCGACCGTGCCGGACAGATAACCTAACAGTTGACGGTCTTCGCCAAGAAATCAGCCCAAAAGTTCTCGGGGCATGGAACCTCTGTCGTGTGCTGAATGGAAGGCCACTTAAGTTGTTCGTCGCCTTTTCTTCGCTTGTCGTTGACCATGGCATGCCGTGGAGTTCGGGATATGCATTCGCGAACGAGTTGATGGAGCGCATTGTCCAGAATGCTGCAGTGGCCGACTTGCCAATACCGCTCCAGATCGTCTCATTCGGACTTTGGGGAAATGTCGGGAGACCAGCCGTACTGAAAACCAACGACCACCTTCTTTCGGTTGGCTTGCATGATGGCGAGATTCCTCCCGAAGAGGGGGTCAGGCGCTTCGTTGAGATGTTCATGCTCGATCCTGGAGTTCGGCGCCTGTGCATCTACGGCCGGTCAGTCGGTTACGCGACATGGGATCAGTTGCGACCCAAGCCAACTATTCCGGCAAATCTACGCTTCATCGAACGAGTGATCCACGTAGAGCCGGATGTGGAACTCATCGCGCGTTGCCACCTGACGCTACAACAGGATCAGTACTTGCACGGCCATATCTACAATGGGATGTACATCGTACCCACGGTGTTAGCCCTTGAAGCCATTGCACAGGCCGCATACGCTTTGGTCGGCGATAAGACTCCGTTGTGCAGATTGGAAGCCATTGAGATGCCCTACCCAATCGTGGTTGATCCGAACAATGGGCTAGAAATCGAATTGCGTGTCGAAGTTCAGCAGTCGACGGCAATCGACGGGCTTCAAAGGGTCAACGTTTCAGTTTCAACCGAACAGACAGCATTTAAAACCCGTGCGTTATCCGGCGTCGTGGTCTTCGGTTCTCGCCGAGCCGAAGTACGAGAGTCGGCCTCGCTAGGCAAGCCCATATCAATCAACGCCAGAGCGGATCTCTACGGTCGACAGTTCTTCGTCGGCTCAATGTATCAGCGGATGGGCGAAATCTATTCCGTGGATCCGGCGGAAACTATCTGCATCGGTGATATCTATGCTGACAAGGATGCCGCCCGTGAAGCGTTCAACGATCCAGTTTGTGATCAGCTCGTGCTTGGTGACCCGTTCTTTCGCGACACGCTATTGCACACGTCGCTCCTCCACCACCTCGATCACATGGCGTTCACCTCCCGCATCGATAAGATCGAATTCTTTGAAGGGTGCGAGTCGGTTCAGGCGTCCCAGCGTCTTTGTTTTGCACATCTACAGTGGGCAGGTGACAAGGATGCAGAATATGAGCTTGTGGCCGCTTCACCGAGCGGTCGAATATTCGAGCGATGGACGGGCTTTTGCACCAAAGCACTCGCACATACCGAGACTTGGCCTACACTACAGGATCTTCTCGATATAGATCGAACAAAGGCAATAGACGAACGAGAACTTTCGAAACACGTCACGAGCGCGGCTGGACAGCTCGGAGTTATTGCGCCATTCGTTGGGTTGGAATGCATCAATGGCTTTGCGGACTTTCCAGTGGAAGAACGACATATCCAGGAGCAGGCTCTTTTCGCAAGGTACACGCCATCGCTCAAGCCGGGGACGGCGCTCCCCTCCTTGCAGTGGATGGCAACTGGGCGACCGCGCCTAGAAACGGAGGCTGATCTTGATATTTCGTTTAGCCACGAGGGATGGTATTGCCTATGCACCGTCGGATCTGACGCGCAAGGCTGCGATCTTGCCGTAATTTCACCGCGTAGCAAGACGCATTGGCTCGACCTCTTCGGTTCTGCTCGCACCCATTTACTTGACTCTTTAGGTGCCGAAGAGCCACTAGATACGGCGGGAACTCGGATATGGGCGGCACTGGAGGCGGCCCGAAAGGCCATCGGGACCGACGATGAGGAACTGACAGCTGTTCAACGCGTGAATACGAATGTGCTTTTTTGTGCTCGAACGCCGGACAAAGAAGTATTCATCTTGACGCTTCCGATTCGCTTCTCACATGGGCAGCAAAGCATCGTCGCTCTGACAGTCAAGAAGCCAGCTCGTGCGCTGGCGTCTCTCAATGCGCCTTACGCCCCATCTGTGCGCATTATGCGCGATGAGAGCTTGGGCTGCGATGTTCTCGAATATGAATTCAGCGTGAGTTGGAAGGAGTGCACAACACCGACCCGCAAGGCGATGTCCACATGCTACGTTGATTGGTTCCACAGAGTCCGTGAAGCGATGCTTCCACAGCAAGACGCGTACCGGTGGGTTGCTGGTGTGGTCGACGGAACAGCCGGATTAGTTGCTCGGTCGATTCGCGTGCAACTCTACAATGAAGCGACCGCTCATGATGAATTGTGCGCTCGCATTTGGATGGTGAACCTGTCCGAAGGCGGAGCAAGGTGGCGTGTTGACTTTTATAAGATGCTGCCGAACAGTGAGCGAAAGCTTGTGGCAATGGTTGAAGCCGAAGGCGGTATGGTAGAGGCGAGTGGCACGGGAAGTCAGTCACACGCGGTCTCGAACATCATGCGCGACTACGGCAGGTTTGCGCAGTCCAGAACTTCCATTAAGGATGTCGAAAACAATGCAGATTTTGACAGATTTCAGCGCGGCAGGCCGCTTTTCGAAGTGCCCGTCGGCCCACGAGGCGGCCCACTTCTATTCGTTGAAACGATGCGCCCGTCTTTGATCGATTCGGATCTTGTCGGTAATGTGAGTAGTATTACTTTCTTCGTATGGCTGGCTCATGTTCGGGATCGTTTCCTGCATTCAGTCGTGCCGGGCGAGATGGTGCGGCGTGTGGGGGCATCTTCCAAGGGGCTTGGCGAAGCGCTTTGCCTCGAAGAGGATATGGTCTACCTGCGCGAAGCACTCCCCTTCGATGAAATCACTATCGAAATGAAATTGATCGCGGCGACTGAACGTAGCGTTCGGATTCGCTACGAGTTCGTGCGAACGAAGCAAGAGGTGAGCGAGAAGGTCGCTATTGGTCATCAGCAACTTCTCTGGGTTCACCGCGACGATGATGACTCGCTTCACAGCGAAAATTTTCCCGCAGAGCTGCTCAAACTTCTAAGCTCGTTCGAGCAGATAGAACATAGCGAGATACCTCAGATGTTGGGAGTGAGTTGATGACAATTCTCGTTGTTGGCAGCACTGGTACGCTTGGATCCCTTGCCGCAGAATCTGCGCGAGCAGCTGGTCATACAGTCATCGCAATGGTGCGTGACCGGCAATCGTCGGCCGCAGTCCGCCTACGCGCCGCAGGGGTAAAACTTTGCGTTGCCGATTTGAAGGACGGCAAACTTGACGCAGTAGTTCGCGGAATCAGCACGGTAATTATTACCGCGACAGCAACGCTGTCTCGAAGAGAGGGCGATTCTCTCGAAGCAGTAGATGGCCGCGGTCTTCAGGAACTGATCACCGCCTGCATCCACAACAATGTGCGTCATGTTGTCTTCGTTTCATACAGCCGTGGCATTGATGCTGACACTCCGCTGTCCCGATTCAAGCGAGCGGCGGAGCGACGATTGGAAAACTCCGGCCTAGAATACACAATTTTGCTGCCCTCGTATTTTCCGGAAAAGTTCATGACGCCGCTGGTTGGTTTCGATATACAAAAAGGTCGGGTCTGTATCTACGGCGACGGAACACGCCCGACCCGTTACGTGGCCACAGCGGACGTTGCATGCCTCGCGGCACTCTGCGCATCAGAGCCTCTAGGCCGAGGCGCGATACCGATGGGTGGCCCCAAGGCATACTCGCAGCTTGAAGTAGTGGAACTGGTGGAGCGGTTGACGAATAAGAAGCTTATGCTTGACTACATGTCGCTCGATCAAATCGAAAGTGCGATGAGTAGCACCGCTGATCCTCTGAAGCAGTCGCATCTCGGCTTGTATCGTGGGCTTGCCATCGGCGATTCCCCGTCGATCGACTGGGCAGACGAATTTAGGATGATGCCAACGCCTATCGAAGCCTGCCTTGAAAGTATGTGGGCTCTCAACCGCAATGGGTTGAGGACAGTTTAAATGATGAAGATGAGAAGGAGTATGTTATGACAGAGTTAGATGTGAGCAAGTCCGTATTGGTGCCTGGCGAGCCTGGTCGTCGAACCGGCGTGTCCGCCGAGACAGTCCCAGGCAGCAAGATATTGATGCAGACTTTCACGGTTGCCCCTGGTGAATCGGAAATTCCCGGCAATGACCTTGATGTTGAAGTCGCTGCGTACATTATCAGCGGTCGCGCACAAATCCTTTCGGGGAAGGACTTTACTGACGGCAAGGATGTTGGTCCGGGAGATTTTTATTTTACACCGGTTCAACTGCCTCATGTCATTCGAAACCCCCATGACGAACCTGTGAAAATGGTGATTGCCTACTCGTTGGATCCGACGATGACTAACACGTCTGCCAAAACGAAGATCCTGAATACCAACCCTGAGGTAAAGGTTGTTAACACGCCACTAGACCCCAGCGAGACCGCTCAAACAAAAGGCATGCGGCGCGCTCCAGCTATTTCCGCCGAGACGGTCGGCGCCACGCAGATCTGGATGTGTTCTCTCACCGTAAACCCCAATGAGAGAGGTCAGCCACACCATCATGGCGACACACATACTGCGGCCTATACCATTTCGGGTCGATCTCGAATCTATTTCGGGTCGAATTTTGAATATTTTGTAGGACTGGGCCCCGGAGATATTGTGTTTGATCCACCTGGTCTAGTTCACCTTGTTGACCAGACCTTTGATGACGAGTCCTGGAAAGGCGTCCTTGCGCGCTGCCCACAACACACTGTCGTCAACTTTGACGAATAGATATCGCATCGGTCAGTCTAGATCTATGTGAAAGTAGGCAGAGGGGAGGTGGATTGTCACGTTAATTCAGGGCGACGAGTGCTGGTACATTTATGCGGGAATGATCTGGTTGCCTGTTAGTTACAAACGCTATTGTTTTCCACCGCTTCGGTTCCTGCTGCCAAAGGTTTATGGCTGACCCTACTTTTTACCTCGGCCGAAACGGTGATGAAATATTGATGGCTAATCTATCTTATAAATGCAGGTAGCGAGAGCATGATTGAAGAATTGGCACTTTATCTCGGATTTGGTTGTCTCGCCGGGGTGCTGTCGGGGCTATTCGGCTTCGGTGGCGGCGTGGTCATCGTACCCTTCCTGATTTGGTTTTTCTCCCGGCAGGGATTCCCGCAGGAGTTGGTGATGATCATGGCGGTGGCTACCTCCCTAGCGACCATGATCGTAACCTCGGTTTCGGCCGTATATTCGCATCACCGCCACAGTGCGGTGCTCTGGCACACGGTATTTCGGTTGGCACCGGGCATATTGGTCGGCTCTGTTATAGGCTCGATTATCGCCGCTAATCTGCCGCCCCAGTGGTTTAAGCTGATCTTCGCCTTATTCCTCCTTTACGTGGCCGTTCGACTGCTATTCGGATCAAACACGGATGGTGTACGCACCCTGACGCCGAAACCTTGGCTGTTTTCCCTGGTAGGAACGGTCATCGGTACCGTGTCATCTGTACTGGGCATTGGCGGTGGGGTTCTTATCGTGCCCTTTCTCATCCGGTGCCGCATCCCCATTCGGAATGCTGTGGCCATTTCCTCCGCCTGCGGTTTTCCCATCGCCGTGGCGGGGACTTCGATCTATGTCGCCTTGGGCTGGCATGAAGTGTCCTTGCCGGGAAGTATCGGATACGTTTACCTTCCAGCTTTCGTCGGCATTATCTTGACCAGCATCCCTTTCGCTCCGCTCGGAGTCCATCTTGCTCATAAATTGCCAACTCTCAAACTCCATCGGATATTTGCGCTGGTGGTTATTTTTGTGGGGGGGAAATTACTTTGGCAGGTGCTTCAGCCTTTTCTCCTTGCCGCATTGATCAAAGGCGGGTGACTTTGCGGAGACGTGGTGTTAATGCGACTGTGAGCGGTGGGCGTTTAAAAGTAACGGCACACGGTAAAAATGTTTTGTTATTGCCCTGAAATATGAAGGGAAAAGTTTTCCTGGATAAAACGGAGATTGCCCTGGAAGCCTTTGAAGGCGAGTTGTTAACCGGTAAGGCGGCCGATCCCGAGATTGCACGGAAGCTTAACGCAGGTGATGCCATTCAATACGGTGTCTTAGCTAAAATAATGGCGTCGAAAGAACGATCCGGAATTACCAAGCTATCGGTCCTGACTATCTCTAAATAATCAATACAAGACAGAAACCTCCAGCTCTTTGGGCTGTGGAGCTTGCTTTGCAGAAAGACGTAGAGTACGTCGACACTTAATCCGGTGAACAAAATGTTACTAAAAACTTCATACGTTAAATTATATTCAATACTAGGCGCTTTAGCGTTTGCAGCCGTTGTACAGGCGGACGAACCCGTCACCCCGGCTATACCGAGTGTGTCTGCGGGTGGGGTCGTCATTGAAACGATCAAAGAAGGTTTTAAGGGTACGGAGGGGCCAATCGGCTATTCGGACGGCAGTCTGTTGTTTACTGAAACCAATGAGAATCGGATTGTACGTATCGCACCCGATAATACTGTTTCAACGTTTTTAGAAAACTCCAATGGCGCTAATGGTCTTGCCTTGAATGCCAATGGCGAGATCATCGCTGTTCAAACGCTTAAACCTAAGGTCGGCATTATTTACCCGCCAGATAAGCAAAAAACGTTTGTCGAGAGTTACGAAAGCGTTGCTTTTCAATTCCCGAACGATGTCGTTTTGGATAAAAGCGGCGGTGTTTACTTTACAGACATAGGCACTCGTCCGACTAAAGAAAATACTAACCCGCCCGCATCTCACCCGGGCGTGTTTTACATTTCACCGACCGGCGAATTGAAACGCATAGCTAACGATATTGACCGTCCCAACGGGATACAGTTGAGCAAAGATGAAAAAATGTTGTATGTGGCCAATACTCTTGGCGAATACGTACTCGCTTATGACATCGGCGCTGACGGATTAATCTCAAACAGAAGAAACTTTGCGAAGTTGGATGGCTGGAAAATTGAAGACAAGGTCTGGTCCAGCGGTGCCGACGGTTTGGCGATAGACGATAGCGATAGACTCTATGTTGCATCAAACTCAGGGATCGAAGTATTTAGTGCTAAAGGCGATGCGCTGGGCATTATTTCTTTACCAAAGAAGCCTCAAAATATAGCTTTTGCCGGCACGGATAAGAAAACCCTTTATGCGGTAGGACGCGGATCAGCCTACAAGATTCCTCTGCTTGCGCAAGGATTTAAAGGCAGGGCGAAATAATATGACAAGGCTACCTCGTGCCTACATCCAAGCATGGGAACAATAATTAATTTAGGAGTTTATTTTAATGACACGCAAAACAGCAAAAGACTTCGATCCGAGAGTATTGAAATTATTTGATAATTATGTCCACGGTCAGTTATCGCGGCGAGGATTTTTGTCCTCGGTCGCAAAATTCACGCTGGTCGGCTTGACTGCAGAAGGTCTGTTGGAGGCATTGAGTCCGCGGTTTGCGGAAGCTCAACAAATAGCTCATGATGATCTTCGTATCACGGCGAAATATGTGGAATATCCATCGCCTTCCGGTTACGGCACAATTCGCGGCTACTTGGTACAGCCGGCCAAATTCACCGGAAAATTGCCGACTGTGTTGATAGTGCATGAAAACCGTGGCTTGAATCCTCATATTGAAGATATAGCCCGGCGAATTGCGCTCGATAATTTTATCGCTTTCGCTCCCGATGCGTTGTTTAAGTTAGGCGGTTATCCGGGTGATGAAGATAAGGCGCGCGAGCTTTTCAACGCGCTGGATCAAACTAAAACGTATGCCGACTTTATCGCGGCTGCCGCAGTACTGAAGGCTCTGCCCGAAGGCAACGGCAAAGTAGGCGCGGTAGGTTTTTGTTACGGGGGCGGCATTGTTAATTTCCTGGCGACGCAAATTCCTGATCTGGCGGCAGGCGTACCTTTCTACGGTAGTCAGCCAAGCGCTGAAGATACTGCAAAAATAAAAGCGCCGCTGTTGCTGCATTATGCCGGGGAAGATGATCGTATCAATGCCGGTTGGCCGACTTACGAGACCGCTCTAAAAGCATCCGGCGTTAGCTATGAAGCTTATACCTATCCTGGCGTACAACACGGTTTTAATAACGACACCACGCCGCGTTTCGATGAAGCTGCTGCAAAGTTGGCATGGGGGCGCACCATTGCTTTTTTTAATAAGCACTTACGTGTCTAAGGATTAGGTAAACAAGCGAACAAACATACGGCCACAGATCACAGATTAAATTGTTCCTAATCAGTGAATCTGTGGCGACTTTGACATGGGGGGATTCTTGCGAGTTACCTTAATGCTAATAATTCTGGATTTTTATGTTTGAACTTCGACCACTGTCTGTTGCGCGGTTTAGCTGCAAAGTACAGGCGATCTCGTTTGAAGCGATACCGAGCAGGTTAAAGTGCAATTGGTAGCGTCTGTCGATGCCGTGTATCCCGGTGACGATATCTGGGTGGGCGTGAATCAATGCATCATTCCGCTGCTGTAAAAAAGATTTGGTTCCTGCCTAGTGGGGAAAAGTTGCACATGGGGCGGAACAACCCTGGCAACTTTCAGGCGATACCATTGAATTGCAATTGAAGCCCCGAGACGCGCGGCTGTCTCCGGGCGAAAGTTTGCCGGGGTTTTGACGATTATTCAAGACAGCGGCAATGGACCGGTTACGCTTGGTTATAACGTGAGAGTTGCTAATGAGAAGGGGCTAATTATGTCGTAGCAGATGCCCATTTTGAAAATCGTTACGTAAACAGAACGGGGAACGGTGTTTGCTGTGTCTTTTATACCTTTTTAATTTATACGGAATTTATTATGTCTTTACATCGACTTTATAAAATCGTCTTAGTGAGCTTTACCTTTGCTATTGCATTAACAGCAGTGGCGGAACCCGTCGTGGATAAACAGGCACCGTTATTTTCCGGTGTTGTAGCCGATGGCAGTGCCATCAAGCTTGTCGACCTTCATGGTAAAACCGTTGTGTTGGAATGGACCAATCACGAATACCCGTTTGTAGTGAAGTATTATGAAAGCGGAAACATTCCTAATTTGCAAAAAGACGCCGTTGCAAAAGGCACCGTCTGGCTGCAGGCCATTACATCGGCGCCGGGTAAAAAAGACAATGTGAGCGGGGATACGGCGCAAAAACTGAATGCCCATCGCGGCGCTACATCGCCTACTACCGCTTTGTATCAAAACGGCAAGATCGGTAAGCTCTATGGAGCAGGCAGGAAAGTAGAAAAATCCACTACTCAATCGTATGGTTGCGCTGTGAAGTACGCCAGTTAAAAGGAGTAAATCAAGATGAAAGTTACAATTCATATTTGGGACTTGCCACATAGACTATTTCATTGGCTTCTCGTGGCCTCAGTGATTGTATGTTACATCACCGCCAAGATTGGCGGCGCACTGATTGACTGGCATGGTCGACTAGGCATTTTTATTTTTGGGTTGCTGGTGTTTCGCATTATCTGGGGTTTTATTGGTTCGACTCATTCACGATTTGTAACTTTCTTCCCTACCGTTCCGCGAATTGTCGCTTACCTTAAAGGTAGCTGGCAGGGTATTGGCCATAATCCACTGGGCGCGCTGTCAGTGTTGGCATTGCTGTCTGTGTTGGCGATACAAGTGGGTACAGGATTGTTTGCCAACGACGACATCACCTTCGAAGGGCCATTGTTCAACCTTGTCGATAAGTCCTTTAGCAATAAATCGACCCGCTGGCACAATATCTCATTCAACTTTTTACTGGCGCTGATTGGACTGCATTTAGTCGCGCTCATTTTTTACCGCTGGGTTAAAAAAACCAATCTCATTGTGCCGATGCTGACCGGAAAAAAGAAAATTCCTACTGCGCTGGCAGAAGCAGCTGCGACAAATCATGTTGAGGAATTTGACGCATTACGTTTTATTTTGTCGGTGATTATTTCCAGCACGGTGGTATGGGGGGTTTTGGGCGGAATAACGCAACTCTATCCGGTGCAAAGCGCGCAACAAACCGCACAATCTCCGTCAAGTTTTTAAACCGCTAAAAATTGTCTTTAACACTTAAATTAGGAACTGACAAAATGAACAAGAAACTAACCCTTACCATATTGCTGGCTGCAACAGCTACTGCTGCAATAGCGGGGCCGATTGAAGAGCAAATAAGATTTCGGCAGTCTGCCTATTCCTTTATGGCTTGGAATGTTGCGAAAATAAAAAGTCAAATAGTGGATCATCCTGAAACTTATAACAAAGGCTCTGTTGCTGCGGCTGCCAATGCCATTGCTGCGGTTGCTAATTCCGGATTGGGCTCACTCTATGGCGAGGGTACAGACCAAGGAATAGGCTGGACACAAACTCGTCTTAAGCCTGAATTCTTCCAGAAAAAAGAAGAAGTGACAGCTGCGGCTAATATTTTTAACGTGGCTGCAAACGAATTAGCAAAAGTCGCGGCAACCGGTGATGTTAACTTGATTAAACCTCAGTTTGGTAAAGTGGGTGAATCCTGCAAAGGCTGCCATGATTTGATTCGTATTAAGGAGTAAAGGTATTTTTGAGTAGGTTACCTGATTTTAATAAAGCGATGTTAACGAAAGTCTCGAACGCTTTTATTTTTGGAAGATGTAAATGAAAAAGAAATTATATCTCGCAGTGATGTGGGGTCTGGTAGGCACGATGACTGGAGAAACCGGAGTGGCGGCGGATCTATTTAACAATCCGGTCGGTTCAAGCGGCGCGCAACCAACAGTAGCCGCGGATAGTAAGCAAGCGGCAGCTGAAACAAAAGCGCAGCAGACTACAAAGTCAAAGTTCTGGTCTTATCAACCGGTGAAAGCTCCGGATGAACCGACGGTTAAAAATAAAAGTTGGGTACGGACACCGATTGATGCGTTCATTCTGGCTCCTTTGGAGGCAAAGGGGCTTGCTCCCTCGCCTGATGCAGATCGTGCCGCTTTTGTGCGCCGTGCCACTCTGGATGCCTGGGGAGTTATACCAACGCCGGAAGAAGTTGCGTCGTTTGTAAACGATACTTCTCCAGATGCTTATGAAAAGCTTGCGGATCGTCTGCTGGCATCTACCAAATATGGCGAGCGACAGGCTCGCCGTTGGCTGGATCTGGCTCGGTATGCGGATAGTTCGGGTTTTCAGAAGGATGAGTTGCGGCCTAATTTCTGGCGCTACCGTGACTACGTGATCAAGTCGTTTAATCAGGATAAACCCTATTCCCAGTTCGTTCAGGAGCAAATTGCCGGTGACGAGATATTGCCGGACAAACAGGAAGGATTGATAGCGACCGGTTTTTTGGCGGGGTTTCCGGACAATAGAAACGCTCGTGACTTGGTTCAGCGGAAATACCAAATTGCTACGGATATGACGGATACCGTAGGTAAGGTGATGTTAGGCCAAACAGTTGAGTGTGCGCGTTGCCATAATCACAAATTCGACAAGATTAGCCAGAAAGATTATTTTTCGCTTCAGTCATTTTTTGCGAATACAAGCGCTGTTAATAATATCCCTGCCGAAAAAGGGGACTTAGAGCATAAATACGAAACTCAATTGGTCAAGTGGGAGCAGGCAACTAAAGAAATTACCGACAAACAAAAAGCGATTCTCGACCCGTACAGGGAAAAAGCACTTAAGTATCACAAGGAACGTTACCTGCCCGATAGCAGGGATTCGATTTTAAAACCAAAAAGTAAATGGAATCCCCATGACCGCTGGGTTAATCATCGTTTTGCTAATGATACCGATGAAGCTTCTTTGGTGGTTTATCTTACGGATGCATCTCAAAACGCGGTTTATCTTACGGATGCATCTCAAAACAAAGATAGTCCGGATTACGGTCCTGAGCTTGCTCTAAAGGCAAAGGAATACAAGGAATTGACAGAAGAACTGAAAAAGTTCGATGATTTTAAACCTGCTTCCGGTTCAACGACCATTTCAGGAGTCAGCGAGTTAGGTCATCCGGATGCGCCGCCTAGCTATGTGTTTTTCGGTGGCGATCATGAGCGTAAGCTTGACGAAGTGCAGCCGGCTTTTCCAGAAGCTATTACCGATGAGAAACCGGTTATTACGCCAACAGCATTTTCTTCAGGACGCAGGACAGCTTTAGCGAAATGGATCGCTAGCGATCAAAATCCGCTAACGGCAAGAGTGTATGTTAACCGTGTATGGGAGGAATACTTCGGACACGGCATAGTGGAAACAGTCAGCAATTTTGGTAAAGCAGGCCAAAAGCCTACCAATCCTGAGTTACTGGACTACCTGGCTACTAAGTTTGTCAAAGAAGGCTGGAGTATTAAAAAACTGCATCGCGAGATTTTGTTATCCAGCGTATATCGGCAGTCTTCTGATTATCGGAAAGATGCCGTCCAGGCAGATTCTGAAAACAAACTGCTGGCGGTTTTCCCTCGGAAACGGTTAGAAGCTGAACAAATTCGCGATTCTTTGCTGGTTGCAGCAGGAATCTTGGAAGATAAAGTGGGCGGTCCTAGCATCTACCCGCCGATACCTGCGAATTTAGGCGCAACGCCTGAACAATGGAAGGTTTCAAAGGATAAGAAGGATCAGAATCGTCGTAGCTTGTACATCTTTACTCGCCGCAGTCTTCCCTATCCGTTACTTGAGATATTCGATATGGCCTCTGCGCAAGAAGCTCACAGCAAGCGTGATGTAACCACTACGCCATTGCAATCGCTCGCGCTGTTTAATAGTGATGTGGTGTTCGGGTTGTCACAAGCTTTGGCTGGAAGAGTTATTAATGAGGCAGGCAGCGATGAATCCGCTCAGTTAGATAAGCTTTACCAAATATTGTTTGCACGTAAAGCGACTAATTCCGAAAAAAAAACTCTGCAAAAGTTTTTAACCAGTCACGAAAAAGTGGTTAGGGAAAAGGCATCGGAAGGTAAGTTTTCGGTCAGTATACCAACCGGTTTGAAGGGAAATCAAAAATTGGATCCTATACGTGCTGCCGCTTTTGTTGACTTGGTGCATACAGTTGCGAATTCTAACGAGTTTATATACCGGTTCTAATGACACACATCACTTTCTACTAAGGAATGCATCATGAACAATAAATCGCGCAGAGACTTTATACTTAAATCAGGGTACGGCTTAGGCGGGCTTGCGCTGAGCGGTTTGCTGCCGGATGGTGGCTTTATGTCAGCGGCGCTAGCTGCTGAATTGGCTGATCCGCTTGCCGCGAAACAGCCGCACTTTCCGGGTAAGGTTAAATCGGTAATCTGGCTGCATATGGACGGTGCGCCCAGTACAATCGACTTGTACGATTACAAGCCTGAGTTAATAAAACTTTCGGGGCAAGAGGTGCCTGCTTCTTTCCTAAAGAACATTAAGACTAGTACTCAAGGGGGGGTCGGTAAGCTATATGCGACTAAAAGAACCTGGAAACAATATGGAGAAAGCGGAGCATGGTTTTCTGATTTGTTGCCTAATATCGCCCAGCATGCTGATAAAATCGCCTTTATCAAATCCAGTATGACGGTTGGTGCAACTCATGATATTTCGGTACTTAAGTTGAATACCGGCGGTTTGAATCCAGGGCGTCCTTCTTTGGGCGCATGGATACAATATGCCTTGGGTACAGCCAATCCCGATTTGCCTGCGTATGTTGTGCTTTACAATGGTAAAAAGGAACCGACCGGCGGTTCAGTAAACTGGAGTGCCGGCTTTTTGCCCGCCGTGTACCAAGGTACAGCTTTTCGCCCAGGTGATTCTCCGATCCTTTACTTGGATAAGCCTGAGACCGAATCTGCGGCACAACAAAGCGATAATCTTGGTTTACTGAAGCTGCTGAATGAAAAGAAAGATGCTGCGTATCCCGGTGATACTGAATTACAAGCACGTGTTCGAGCTTATGACTTAGCATCCCGCATGCAAGCTACGGCGCCGGAAGCAGTCGACCTGAAAAAAGAAACCGATGCTACTAAAGAACTTTACGGCTTGAATGACGAAGCCACCAAAGGCTACGGCACCAATTTGTTGCGGGCTCGTAGGCTTGTGGAACGCGGGGTACGCTTCATTCAAGTCGTTTCCGGTCCGATTGACGTGGCTGGCGACAGCAAAAACTGGGATGCGCACCAAAATCTTGAGGAGAACCATGGTAAGCATGCGAAAGCGGTTGATAAACCGATTGCAGGTTTACTCGCGGATTTAAAGGAGCGAGGTTTGCTGGACTCGACATTGGTGGTGTGGACTTCGGAATTTGGGCGGACTTCATACGGTCAAAGCGGTACCGGACGGGACCATAATGCCTGGGGCTACACACAATGGCTGGCCGGCGGCGGCGTCAAGGCGGGTACGACCTATGGCGCAACTGATGAAATCGGTTTGCAGGTGGCGGATAAAGACCTAGCTGTCGATACCTATGATCTGCATGCCACTGTACTAAATCAGCTGGGATTGGATCACTTGAAATTGATCTATAAACATCAGGGCCGTTCGGAGCGTCCTACGGTTGTTTATGGTAAGGTTATTAAGGAGTTGCTCGCATAGCCGAGATAGACGATAACCCGGAAGGGGTTTTACTTTCGAGTTATTTTTTTCATTTTTTAAATATTCAGCCTCAATGCGATAATCAGTTGCGACTGATCGCATACAGAGCGGATGATGGCGGTGTGGAAGCCGCTTTTTAAGGATTAAAATTAGATGCATAAAAAGATTAAACTTTGCGGAGTTTTGTTTGTACTGACAAGCAGTATTGTATATGCCGAAGCCGCATTCGATTTCGAAGAGTTGATGGAGTCTGTAGACAACAATGCTCATAATCTGCAAGGGCATATTGCTGCTAAAAATGCAGCTGAAACAATCGCACTTGCCAACAAGCTTCAGAAAGAGTTCAAGCTGGTTGAAGGTTTCTTTGAAAAGAGAGGCAATGCCGCTGACGCGGTAATCGATGCCAAAAAATATGAAGACTTGGCTGCCGAAATTGTAAAATTTGTGGAAGCCAATGATTTCGAGACGGCGTCAAATAAGGCGATTGCTCTTTCCAAAAATTGCGACGATGCATGTCACGATACTTATAAGCCACTTTAAAATCCCAAATCTCCCTTATAATTTTTAAAGAGTATAACTATGAAACGATTTCTACTAGGTTGATTGTCAACAGCAATCACACTGCCCGCCGTTAACGATTGCCGTTGTTAACCAGAATAGGAACTCGCGTAAAGTCACTGTAAAAATAATTAGATGATTCGTATTTGTTGACATATAAACGGGCCTTATATTATTTCGTTGTCTTTGTTGGGGGAAGGGTAGTTTGAACAATGCCTAGACCATCAGAACGGATCGTTACTCATTTGAATCTCCCGAGAAACCCATGTGGATTGTTAATATTGCACTGCGGCGCCCTTATACCTTCATCGTGGCTGCGCTACTAATACTCTTGTCCACGCCTTATGTATTGCGCAACATGCCCACCGATATTTTTCCGGATATCGATATACCGGTAGTGGCGATGCTATGGGATTACAAGGGGATGAATGCCAAGGAAATTGCGGATCGGCTAACCGCTTCGGTCGAACGTTCGATGTCATTGATTGACGGTATCGAACACAGTGAATCGGTGTCGTTTGCAGGATCGGCGGTTATCAAGGTATTTCTCCATCCCGGCACCGATATCAGCACGGCGATTGCACAGGCGATGTCCACCAGCAACATGGTCTATCGCTCGCTGCCGACCAGTATCGTTCCGCCCCAGGTGATACAGTATTCGGCTTCCGATTTGCCGTTGGTACAACTGGGCATCTCCAGTAGTACGGTGCCGGAGACGGAGGTCAATGACCTAGCCAACAACATCGTCCGGACAGAGCTACAATCCAAACCAGGGGTCACGATAACCACCCCGTTCGGCTCCAAGAGCCGTCAGGTGACGGTCGATATTGATTCATCAGCGCTGCTGGCTCGTGGATTAACCCCTGCCGATCTGGTCGCTTCGATGGCCGTGCAGAACTTGATTTTGCCTACAGGAACGATCAAAGTCGGATCGACGGAGTATGACGTTACGCTAAACGGTGCGATTGCTGCGATTCCAAAAGTCGGCGACATTCCGGTGCGTACAGCTAATGGTGCGACCACGCTGATACGTGACGTGGCCAATGTGAGAGACGGGGCGTCGCCGCAAACCACCATCGCACGCCAGAACGGCGAACGCGGCATTCTTACTTCCATTTTCAAAAGGGGCAAGGTATCGACGTTGGACGTCGTCGATCACGTCAAGCAGGTCATCCCCAAAATGCTTGCACAGATGCCCGAAGGCATCAATATGAAACTGATGTTCGACCAGTCGCTGTTCGTCAAGGCGGCGATCGGCAACGTGATCCATGAGGGCTTGATCGCCGTCGGTTTAACTGCCGCGATGATTCTGCTGTTCCTCGGCAACTGGCGAAGCACCTGCATTATCGCGGTGTCGATCCCGCTATCGATCATGTGCTCGCTGATTGTGCTGTACCTGATCGGCGAAACCATCAACCTGATGACGATGGGCGGTTTGGCGCTGGCCGTGGGCGTATTGGTCGACGATGCGACTGTCGAAATCGAAAATATCGAGCGGCAAATGTTAATGGGCAAGAATCCGCGTCAGGCCATTCTTGACGGTGCCGCGGAAATCGCGATGCCGGCGCTGGTGTCGACCTTATGTATCTGCATCGTGTTCGTACCGATGTTCTTTTTGACCGGCGTTGCGCACAGCCTGTTCGTGCCGATGGCCGAGGCGGTGGTGTTCGCGATGCTGGCGTCCTATTTGCTGTCGCGTACGCTGGTGCCGACGCTGGTGATGTATATGATGGCCGGGCATCATGGCCGCAAGCACCAGTCGCCGGCCAACGCTATTGCGCTCATATTCAAGCAAACCCACCACGCTTTTGAGCATGGTTTCGAGGTTTTCCGGGAGCAGTATGTGGTGCTGTTGAGCCACCTGCTAAACCATCGCTTGCGCTACGGCTCCGCTTTTTTGGGCTTTTGCCTATTGTCGCTGACATTGGTGCCGCTGCTCGGTCGGGATTTGTTTCCGTCGGTCGATGCAGGCCAAATCAGACTGCATGTTCGCGCGCCGTCGGGGACGCGGATAGAAGAGATGCCCAGCCAGGTAGACGAAGTTGAAAAAGTGATCCGCACGCGCATTCCGGCAGATGAACTGGGTGATGTCCTGGATATCATCGGCGGCCCCTACAGCACTCGTAACACGCTGTTCGGGACCTCCGGCACGGTGGAAACCGCCGACACCGAAATCATGATTTCCCTGCGCCCCGGCGATCACGCGCCGAGCGTCGACTATATCAAGGATTTGCGCGCCGAATTGCCGCGCCGTTTCCCCGGCCTCGAATTCTTTTTCCAGCCTGCCGACCAGGTCAGTCAAACGCTGAACTTCGGCATTCCGGCGCCGATCGACATTCAGTTTGTCGGCGGCAAGCCGGAAGAGATCATGCCGTTGGTCGTGGAACTGAATAACCGGCTGCGGCAAATTCCCGGCATCGTCGACGCACACATCTACCAACGCACCAACCGGCCGTCGCTGGACCTGGAGATGAATCGCTCGCAGCTTCAGCAACTGGGACTTTCGGCGCGCGACGTGGCGCAAAACCTGCTGCTAACCCTGAGCGGCAGTATGCAAACCGCGCCGACCTATTGGTTAAACCCGGCTAACGGCAATACCGTCAACATTGGCGTGATGGGCAATCCGCTTGATCTCGACAGTATCGACGCGCTGATGCGAACGCCGGTGGGCGGCGATAACAACCGCCCACCGCAACTGCTGGGCAATCTGGTGACGATGAAGCGTTCGGTGCAACCTGCGGTCGTGACTCACTTCAACCTGAATAACGTTTTTAATGTTTATGCGAATGTCGAGGATCGGGACTTGGGGTCGGTCGGTGTCGATATTGATGGTCTGATCGAGGACGCCACGGCCAAGTTGCCGCGCGGCGTTAAACTGGCGGTGCGCGGGCAAATCCAGACCCTCGACAGTTCGTTTATCGGGCTGGCAACCGGATTGGCTGTGGCTATTGCGTTGTTGTACTTGTTATTGGTGGTCAACTTTCAATCCTGGATCGATCCGTTGATTATCGTCAGCGCGTTACCGGCGGCGCTGGCCGGGATTGCCTGGACGCTGTTCCTGACCGGAACCACGCTGAGCATCCCGGCCTTGACCGGCAGCATCATGTCGATGGGCGTGGTCACCGCCAACAGCATTTTGGTGGTTTCGTTCGCCCGCACCCGGCTGGGCGACGGCGTGCCGCCGGTGACGGCCGCGCTGGAAGCCGGAGCCACCCGCTTGCGGCCGGTCATGATGACCGCTTTTGCGATGATCGTCGGCATGCTGCCGATGGCTGTCGGCTGGGGCGAGGGCGCCGAACAGAATGCGCCGCTGGGCCGCGCGGTCATCGGCGGGCTGGCCTTCGCCACCGTGTCCACGTTGCTGTTTGTGCCGATAGTCTTCGCCGCCACGCATCGCTGGCTTGAACATCGCCATTCGATTCGACCTATCCTTATCACTGAATGAAACCGTCATGAGTAATTATCAAAATCCTGTCTTTGCTTTGCCATCCCATCCGCAGCGGACGCTGATTATTGCCAGGCGATTCGGCTTCGGGCTGTTGTTGTTTTTACTGCTGGCCGGTGGCTTGCGGCTGGCGATTAATCGGAGCGAGGCCGAGAGCTTGCGGCAGCGCACCGAGGCCGGCCTGTCGCGCAGCGTCATCGCAGTGCGCTCCAAGCCGGGCGAGGTATCGCGCAAGATTGTGTTGCCCGCCAGTTTGCGCGGAAACACCGAAACGCAGCTTTATGCCCGTAGCAATGGTTACCTGAGCGCCTGGCACAAGACCATCGGCGACCAGGTCAAGAAAGGCGAGCTGCTGGCCGTAATCGATGTTCCCGAATTGGAGCAGGAGCTGGCTCAGGCGCATGCCGCGGCGGCACAGATCAAAGTCAGGCTGGAATTGGCGCGTTCGACGCTGAAGCGATGGACGCTGCTGAAAGACACCGACAGCGTTATTCAACAGGAGTTCGATGAAAAACGCAGCGCCGTCCTGCAGGCGGAAGCCGATCTGGCGGCGGCCCACGTCAACGTCAAGCGGCTGGAAAAAGTTGAGGATTATCGCCGTATCGTCGCGCCGTTTTCCGGGGTTATTACGCGCCGGAGTGTTGATGTGGGGAGTCTAATCAACGCGGGCAGCCAGGAACTGTTCGCGCTCACACAAATTGATCCGTTACGCTTGAGTGTCTGGGTTCCACAAGTTTACTCGAATGACGTCAATGCCGGTCAGGAAGTGACGGTGCGACTAATCGAAGATAAAGGTAAGACCATTGCCGCCCATGTCGAACACATTGCAGGAGCACTGGATCCGATCAATCGTTCACGCCAAGTGGATATTACATTACCCAATAAAGGGGGCAAATTATTGCCCGGCTCCTATGTAGAAATATTGATCAATGTGGTTGGTAGTAAAGTCAGCCCTTTGGTCGTACCGGTCAATGTGTTGGTTGTCGATCAGGCGGGGACGCACGTTGTTATTGTCGATGGTGAAAAACGTATCGCGTTTCGTCCGGTGAAACTTGGTCGCGATTTTGGTCGCGAAGTCGAAATTTTGGATGGCGTAGAGTCCAACGATGTGCTGGTAGCAAATCCATCGGATTTGTTGGTCGAGGGTGAGACGGTCAGTGTGGTCGAAACGCAGCAGAAACAGAACTAGAAACTTAAGGGAAAAACTGCTGCTAAGTGGGGTTAATTAATCATAGGTAAACCCCCACGGCTTTCTCATAAAAACTTTACTTGCTTGAGCATTAATTCCAGGGTAGAAATCGAATCGGAGAAATTCTCTATGGCCGCCTGAAAGTTTTTCGGCGAGGTTTTTCTAGTCAGCCCAATAGCAAGGCCTCGTAACAAAGCCATGATTTGGGCTTGGTTACCCGCTTTTGTTTTGATGTGATCGTCATTAAAGGTGACATCACGAATCCAGTTATTGGATTCCACGCCCCAGTAAAGTGACGACACTGAGTTTTGATATATGCTTGCAGATGACGATACCCACACTTACCATTGTTTCGACGCAGTTCCCGGCTAATGGTAGATTTACTTCTGCCTATGTCTTTGGCTATCTCACTAAGAAGTACTTTTTTCTTATGCATTATGTAGATATGCTATCTTTCTCCCTGGGTTAGATAGAGCCATTATTCTTTAATCAGTTTTAATTATTTCCATGCAAACACAATTGAGTAAATATTCATGACTAAACACCAAATGATTGTTCTATTATTATGCCTAATAAGCGTTAATTTATACGCCGCCCCAAGCATTGCTGTACTAAAGTTCGAGTTGAAAGATGTAACGTTAAAGCCTGGTGTTCCGGCAGAAATCGAACGTACAGCTTCCATAAAACCATTGCTAGAAGGTGAATTACGGTCTGCTGGCTATCAGATTGCCAATATTCCTTTACCTGCACAAGAAGAGGCTAATAGTGGGGTTGGTTATCTGTTTGATCATGCCGATGTTGTGGCTAAGTTAGGTAAAGAGTTTGGTGCTGACTACGTGTTAGTAGGAAGAGTGCATAAACCAAGTTTTTTGTTTGCTTACATAATAGGCGATTTAGTGCGAGTTGCTGATGCTCAGTTGGTGGGTAAATTCATTTCAGAATCGAAAGGCCCTACTAATGCCGAGTTGACCATAAAGGCTGTAGAAAGCCTGACGGTAAAGATTGATGACATCCTTGAACATCGCTATACACCGCCTCCACCTGTCAAACATTAGACATTAGATACGTTCTGCTAATCGCTGTTGTTATTTCAACCCGTTTGGCCGTGTCATAAATCAGAGTCAAAAAGAGGATTTTGGCGGGCGGGGGTAGGTGGCGGCATCAAATAACTCGTGCGTACCGCACACCGCTTGAGGGCAGGAGCCCGAACATAAACAGGGATGGCAACGCACAAGACTGCGCGAAGATAGCAACCAATAGTCAATTTAACCTGACCTCATGCCATCGGCCCTGGACCATGCGATTCTCGATCATTTTTTTATATTGATCCGGAGACGGAGGGTCTTTGCGCTGATGGCGTTTCCGATTACAGAATAAGCATGCAGCAACAATATTGCTTCGTGCCGCCGTTCCACCATCTTTGTGAGCCTTAAGATGTTCTCCGGTACATTGGTAGCGCTTAGCTTGGCCAAGCGTTATCTTGTGCTTTAGCGCGAATTCATGGGGATTTTCCGACCACATGGGATAGCTGCAATAATAGCAGTAACCGGCTTGGCGGATAAAAGCGGTAGAGCGTTGTTTTATGAGGGATTTGCGAGGTTTTGCCATATAAGCGACTCCGACTAAGGTTAATAAAGTCCCCGTCCATCTCACATCTGAGAATGTACGGGAACCAGTCGGAGAATTTCACGAACTGGCACATCAGGCGCCCGATAAGGTATAGCCTATAAAAATTATATAGCTTTTTAGCTGACAGAAACAACCATCAGGGTGAAAAGAGGGGAATGACGGCAGTTTATGCCTGAATTGTGCAATGGAAGTCGAGGCGGCACTGGCATGGATGGCTTTTTTGCGGTCCTTCGGCGGTCAACGAAAAGATGTTGTCCGAGCTACCCGATTAGGGAGATATGATTTGTTAGGGTTTGATAAATATGAGTAGCCGCTTATCCTGCTTGCTTGAAAAGCCTTTTTTAATCCCCATAATTTTTTTGTATTTGATGGCAAAAATACATTAATGCTTTTATCAACTAGTACTCAGTCATTCTTGATATGTCGGGTGTTTGTCCTCATATAGCCAGTTTGTATTGATGTGGCTACACTAACCCGGACACATTTTTTAAAATAACCTCAAAAAAATGTGAGTCCAAATGAGCCAAGAAAAACCCAACACCTATACAGCCGAATTCAGAGCCTCAGCCGTCAAGTTGGCGAA
>Ga0208636_100105_pt1 | contig 31058 bp, 29 predicted proteins | sample LakWasM103_HOW12_2_FD_183921 | JGI IMG/M metagenome (GOLD analysis project Ga0208636, IMG submission 183921) | Freshwater sediment methanotrophic microbial communities from Lake Washington under simulated oxygen tension - Sediment Metagenome... | ecosystem: Environmental > Aquatic > Freshwater >... | reverse complement strand
GCACCTGCAGGGCCCAAGGGCCTGTCGCTGTTCCTGGTGCCTAAGGTGCTCCAGGATGGCAGCCGCAACGCGGTGGTCTGCGAGCGCATCGAAGAAAAGATGGGCCTGAACGGCAGCCCCACCTGCGTGATGCGCTTTGACGACGCCACCGGCTGGCTGGTGGGCGAGCCCAACAAGGGCCTGAACGCCATGTTCGTGATGATGAACGCCGCGCGCCTGCACGTGGGCCTGCAAGGCATCGGCCTGCTGGAGGCCGCGTGGCAAAAGGCCAGCGCCTACGCCGCCGAGCGCCGCCAGATGCGCGCCCCCGGCGCCAAAGACACCAGCCTCATTCAAGACCACCCCGCCATCCGCCGCATCCTGCACACGCAACGCGCCTGGATCGACGGCGGCCGCGTGCTGGCCTACCACACGGCCCTGCAGCTCGACGTGGCCAAACACAGCACCGACGCGGGCGAACGCGCCGCCGCACAGCGCTGGTGCGCGCTGGTCACGCCCGTGCTCAAGGCCGCGCTCACCGACCAGGCCTTCCACGGCGCCAGCGCCTGCCTGCAGGTGTTTGGCGGCCACGGCTATGTGCGTGAATGGGGCATCGAGCAGATCGTGCGCGACGCGCGTGTGGCCATGATCTACGAGGGCACCAACGAGATCCAGGCCATCGACCTGCTGGTGCGCAAGGTGCTGGCCGATGGTGGCCAGGGCCTGGCAACGCTGCTGACCACACTGCCCGGCGCAGCCCCCAGCGCCGCTGCCAGCGCACGCCGCCATGCGCTGGTAGAGATCACGCAGACCCTGGCGATTGCCGCCCAGTCCGACCCCGAGCTGCCCTACTGGGTGGCCGACGACTACCTGCGCGCCGTGGCGCTGGTGCTGCTGGAATGGGCCTGGGCCCAGATCGGCGCCGCCCGCCCCCACCGCGCGGAACAATCCACGGCCGCCACAGACCGCTGGACCACACCCGCCCAGGCCTTCGCCCAATGGGTGCTGCCCGAGTTCGATCTGCGCACCACCATCCTGCGCCAGCGCATTGCCCAGGCGTTTGAATTCAGGCCCCAGGAGGCCGCAAGCGCATGATTCATATGCACGAGCAGCTCCTGATTCAGTAGCAAAACACCTTCCATCGATCTCCCACCCACAGCGTGTTGAGGCCACGTTGCGGGTTCTAGAGAACCTGTTCAGAACCTTTTAGGGGATCGCATTGGAGTGCAATCGGGATGAGTGGATGCTTCGGATGCGCTGCATGGGCTCGTGCCCATGCGAGCAGCCGGGGCTTCCAATCGCCCGATTTCACTCCAACCCTTCGGGCAAGTGCCTTGCCGGGCGGTCTGCGGCGTTGCGGCGCTTGTTGATAGCCGAGCTATCAACTGCGTACCGCGCCTTGCATCCCATCCCGGCAAGGTACTTGTGCGACCCCGAAAAGGTTTTGAACAGGTTCTAACGCCTCAAAAAAACCACTGGAGACAACACCATGCGCTTGAAGATGAGAAGAAACCGGATGCGTGCCCACCACCCCCTGGCACTCTCGGCCGCAGCCGCTGCCTTGCTCATGGGCTGCGGCGGCTCGTCCGATGCCGCCCTGCCCCAGCTCTCCGCTGCCACCCCCGCCACCCTGCAGTCATGCGCCACGCTGGCCAGCAGCCTGGCGTTGCCCGACACGCGCATCACCTCGGCCGAGCAGGTGCCCGCCGGCCCGCTGACGCTGCAGGGCGTGACCACCCAGGCGCCCGCGCACTGCCTCGTCAAAGGCAAGATGAAAGAGCGCACCGGCCCCGTGGACGGCGCCAGCTACGCCATTGGTTTTGAAATGCGCCTGCCCGTGGAGTGGAACGGCCGCTTTCTGCACCAGGCCAACGGCGGCCTGGACGGCAGCGTGGTCACCGCGCTGGGCTCGGTCAGCGGCGCCGCACCCGTGGCACCCGGCCTGGTGCAAGGCTTTGCGGTGCTCAGCTCTGACGCAGGCCATGGCGCACCCACCCCCTTCTTTGGCGTGGACCCGCAGGCGCGGCTGGACTACGGCTACCAGGCCGTGGGCACCCTCACCCCCATGGCCAAGAACCTCATCAAGAGCGCCTACGGCAAGGCGCCCGACCGCTCGTACCTGGCCGGCTGCTCCAACGGCGGCCGCCACGCCATGGTGGGCGCATCGCGCTATGCCGACCAATACGACGGCATCCTGGCGGGCAACCCCGGCTTTCACCTGCCCAAGGCCGCCACCACCCAGCTGTGGAAGGCCCAGCTATACGCCAAGGTGTCCACCAAGGACGCCACCACCGGCCTGCCCGACCTGACCACCGCCGTGAGCCCGGCCGAATTCAAGCTCATCAGCAGCAAGATCGTCGCCAAGTGCGACGCACTGGACGGCGTGGCCGACGGCCAGGTCAACGATGTGGCCGCCTGCCAGGCCGCCTTCAACCTGCAGACCGACGTGCCCACCTGCACCGGCGCGCGCGACGGCAGCTGCATCACCAGCGAGCAAAAGGGCGTGCTGGCCAGCATCTTTGCGGGCCCCAAGAACAGCAAGGGCGAAGCGCTGTACACCGGCACCTGGTTCGACCCCGGCATTGCGGGCGCCAACTTTGCATCGTGGCACTTTGGCGCGCCCGCCACGCGCGACGCAGGTGCAGTGGCCTTCATCTTCACCTCGCCCCCATCCAGCGTGGCCGCATTCACCGCCATCCCCGGCATGCAGTACGCGCTGAACTTCAGCATGGAGACCGACTACCCCAAGATGTTCGCCACCAACACCACGTACACCGAGTCGCCCTGGTCGTACATGACCCCGCCCAACGAAGCCGACCTGAGCGCCCTGAAGAACCGGGGCGCCAAGATGATCGTCTTCCACGGCGTGGCCGACGGCGTGTTCTCGCCCATGGACACCGCCAACTGGATGGACCGCCTGCAGGCCAACCACAGCGGCAAGGCCGACGCCTTTGCCCGCCTGTTCCTGGTGCCCGGCATGAACCACTGCTCCGGCGGCCCCGCCACCGACCAGTTCGACATGCTGGCCCCGCTGGTCGCCTGGGTGGAACAAGGCAAGGCACCCGACAGCGTGACGGCGAAAGTGCGCGGCGCAGGCGCCAACGTGGTCAACGCCGAGCTGCCCGCCAGCTGGTCCGCCAACCGCACCCGGCCGCTGTGCGTTTACCCCAAGGTGGCACGCTACAACGGCACGGGGGATGTGGAAAGCGCAAGCAGTTTCAGCTGTAAGTAATCAGTTCAACGCTTGAAAAGCGGGAAGCCCGGCGCAAGCCGGGCTTCTTTTTTCTTTTTACGCCTTGGCGCGAGGCTTCATGCGAAAGCTGACGCCCATGCGGTTGATCGCATTCATGGTGGCAATCGTGAGCGTCAGGTCCACCAGGTCCTTCTCACCAAACACGGACAGTGCGGCCGCATAGGCCTCATCAGAGGCATGGGTCTCGCTCACGCGCGTCACCTCCTCGGCCCAGGCCAGCGCGGCGCGCTCCTGCTCGGAGAACAGATACGCCGCCTCATGCCACACAGGGACCAGCACCACCTTCTCCACCGACATGCCTTCGGCCAGCAGGTCACGCGTGTGGATGTCGATGCAGTGCGCGCACCCGTTGATCTGCGACACGCGCAAAAAAACCAGGTGCGTCAGCATGCTGGGCAGGCCCGTGCCCTGGGTGACGAAGTGGTGCAGCGTCCCGATGGCCTTGGCACCCTCGGGCGATACGTTGAACCAAATAGCGCGATTCATACAGCAGTTCCTTCACATTGAATGTTGGGCGGAGGGCGATATCGGCCTCCTGCTCACCAGACGTTTGACGTGAGGGTGCTGTGACAGATGCGAGAGAAATGGGTGCGAAGCCGACCATGCCCACACCCACGCCGCTACGCGCCGAAACCGGCGACAGCGGGGAGCATTGGGCCGCTGTGCGTGCTTCCCAAGGTGGCGCGCTTCAACATCACGGCTGCAGGAAACGCTGGACCAGCAAAGACCAGTAGGCGGAGCCGACTGCCACGTTCTCGTCGTTGAAGTCATAGCCTGGGTTGTGCACCATGCAGGCGCCGTGACTCCCCTCGCCTTCTCCATTGCCGATGAACAAGTAGCAGCCCGGCACTTCTTCGAGGAAGAAGGCGAAGTCTTCGCTGCCGGTCAATGCCTTGCCCTGGCGGGTTACGCGATGAGCGCCTGCGAGCTCTTCAGCCACCTCCCGCGCAAAGTCGGTTTCGCACAGATGGTTGACCAGCACCGGATACCCGCGCTTGTATTCGACCTGCGCCCGCACCCCATAGCTCTGGGCCTGGGCCTGGACGAGTTCGGTGATGCGCTTTTCGAGCAGTTCGCGCACTTGCGGATTCAGTGAGCGCACGCTCAGGCTGAGCGTGGCTTTTTGGGGGATGACGTTGTTGGCCACGCCCGCGTTGAATGCCCCCACCGTGATGACAGCCGTCTCTTGCGGGTCCACATTGCGCGCCACGATAGTTTGCAGACCCAGCACAATGGCCGAGCCAGCCACCACGGGGTCGGCCGCCAGATGCGGCATGGCACCGTGGCCGCCCTTGCCGTCCAGCGTGATGGTGACGTAGTCGGACGACGCCATGGTGGGGCCGTCGCGCAGCACCAGATGGCCCTGCGGGTGGCCCGGCATGTTGTGGATGGCAAACACCGCATCGCACGGAAACCGGGTGAAAAGGCCGTCCTCCATCATCTTCCTGGCACCGCCCAGACTCTCTTCGGCAGGCTGGAAGATCAGGTTGAGCGTGCCCGAAAACTCTACGTTCTGTGCAATGTGCTTCGCTGCGGCCAGCAGCATGGCGGTGTGACCGTCATGCCCGCAGGCATGCATGATGCCCACGTTGCAGCTGGCGTACGGCAGACCCGTGTTTTCCTCGATGGGCAACGCGTCCATGTCGGCGCGCAAGCCCAGGGTTTTGCTGCCATTGCCTCGCCGCAACTGCCCGACCACGCCGGTGCCACCCAGGCCCCGGGTGACCTGGTAGCCCCATTTTTCGAGCTGCTCGGCCACGAGGTCGCTGGTGCGGTACTCCTGGTAACCCATCTCGGGATGCTTGTGAATATCGCGGCGCACCGCAATGAACTCGTCGGCCTGCGCCTGCAGGGCCTCGATGATGTGGTGCGCAAAAGCTTCACGGGGGGCGTTCATGAAGGGCCTCTCTGTCATCACTGCGGCTGCAGGTTGATGCTGCGTGCGATGCCGCGATAGAGTTCAATCTCGGCCTGGTAGATTTTTGCCAGCTCTGCGGGGCTGCGCGCACTGATCACGACATTGCCGCTGGCTTCGAAAGCCTTGCGGGTTTCCGGAATTTCCGCCGCCGCATAGAAGGCCTTGTTCAGCGTGTTGATCACATTCTCAGGGGTGCTCTTGTGTACCTGCACACCGCTCCAGATGTTGAATTCCATGGATTCCAGCCCTTTCATGGTCGCCATGGCCGGGAACTGTTTGAACAACGGGTGCGGCGCTTTGGCAGTCACGGCCAGGCCCTGAATCTTTCCGTCCATGATGGTTTGCGGAATCGAGCCCGCCATGGGCAGGAAAGCCATGTCGATCTGGCCACCCATCAGGTCCGTGAGCAGGGGCGCAATGCCCTTGTAGGGCACATGCAGCATCTCGACTTTGGTCAGCTGCGAGAACCTCTCGCCGATGAGGTGGTACAGCGAACCCGGGCCCACGCTGCCGTAGCTCAAGGGGTTGCCGCTTTTCTTGCGCGCCAGAGCCAGCAGTTCGTCCAGGTTCTTCACGTTGAGTGAATTGCGCACCGCCAGTATGGTGGTCGTGTTGGCGAACTGGGCCACCAGCGTGAAGTCTTCGGCTTTGTATTTCACGCCCTGAATGGCCATGGGCGCCAGGACCAGTTCCATCGGACTGCCCAGGGCCAGCATGTAGCCGTCGGCGGGCGCGTTGACCACCCGGGCCAGGCCAATGGAGCCGCCAGCGCCACCGACGTTTTCGATGACCATGGTCTGCCCCAGCCGGGCGGATGCCTCGGGCTGCAACTTGCGGGCAAAAAAGTCAGAGGGTCCGCCGGCCGGGTAAGGCACGATGAGACTGATGGGTTTGCTGGGCCAGCTCTGCGCCCAGGCTGTGCCCATGGCGCTGGCGGCCATGATCAGTGCGCCCACAAAGGTTTTGAAGTTCATCCGAATCTCCATGAAATTGGTGTTGTGGATTCAAGTGCCAGCTGCATCGTAGAAAACGATTTTTGTTGCGTCCAATGACTTCTTTTCTCCATTTGCATTCGTAAAATGAATAGGTGAACCTCAGGCATCTGGAACACTTTCTGGCGCTGTCCGATATGGGCTCGTTCAGCCGTGCGGCCGAGAAACTGCACATCACCCAATCCGCTCTCAGCCGCAGCATCCAATCCCTCGAAGAAGAACTGGGCGGGCCGCTGCTGGATCGCATCGGAAAACGCAATGAACTGACCCCGCTGGGCCAGTCCGTGCTGGAGCGGGCGCGGGGCATCGTCAAAGAGGCCGCCGAATTGAAACGGGGCGCCGCCCTGCTTCAACAAGGCGGACTGGGGAGCCTGCGGCTCGGATTGGGGTCCGGCCCGGGTGCCTTGCTGATGACGCCGTGGCTCGTGTACATGGCGACGCATCACCCCGGAGTGAAAGTGTCGGTGACGCGCGGCCCGACAGAGGTGCAATTGCGGCAGCTGCGCGATCGCTCGCTGGATGCCCTCGTCGTGGATATACGCCGCATCGTGCCTGCTGCGGACCTGAGCATTGGGCCGACCTTTGACATGCCTGCTGGCATGGTTTGCCGTGCCGGACATCCCTTGCTGGCGCAGTACCCCAACGGCGTGCCCTTCGAAGCCCTGCTGTCTTACCCCGTGGCCTCGATCCCATTGTCAGAGGAGATAGCGCGGATCCTTGTAGCCCGCTATGGCCCCAGAGCCGACCCCGCCGAGATGACCACGTTGCAGTGTGAAGAGATTTCCAGCCTGCTGCAAACCGTGCAGCAATCGGACGCGATTTACCTGGGCATTCTGGCAGCGGCGCGCCAGGAGATGTCGAGGGGTGACCTGGTGCAACTGTCGGTAGTCCCCCACCTGGATCAGGGCGCCGTGCTCGGTGTGGTTACGCTGGCCGGACGCACCGAGCAGCCTGTGATGCGTGTGTTCCGCGATTTTGTAGTCCGCATGCTGAGCTCCAGTGATGACACCCACCGCGATGTTTCCTGAGGGAAGCTAGTCCACCACGCCTGGCTTGCGTTCAGCTGGCGCCTGCGACCGGCTGGCTTCTTCTTTCGCCTTCTTCCCTTGGTCGTGGTGCCACTTGATGGCGTAGAACATGCAGGTGCCAAACACGAGCACCTTGAAGGTGATGAAGACTATCGGGACCCAATCCATTTTTGAGATTTTCCTGGCTGTTGATTGGCACTGTCGGGTGTGACGTGCATTGCCTCAAAACGCTGCGTCAGCAGCTTCATCGTGTTCAAGCCATCGTCGAATCGCAAGTCGACAGTAGCGGGCCAATGATCTGAAAACTTGGTGTGATGCTATCGGGCCTGCTGTGTGGGCGTAAGCATCAGTTCTGCCTAAATTTTGCGTAGCAGATGGAGATTGCTGTGCCTGGCTGCTGCATGAAAAGCGGAGTTGTCATGAGGGCCGCATGGAGCCGCAGCGCGCAGGCCATAGAGCGCGCCGCGTGGGCAGACGGAACGCCGGTTGCACGCAACGCCTATCGGGCACACACAAAAGAAGAAGCCTGCATGAGAGAACCCCATGCAGGCCTTTGATTGGATGGCAGTGCTAATGCCAGGTGCTCAGAACGGCAACCCCACATAGTTCTCCGCCAGCGACCCCAGCGCCTTCTCCGACGAGAACAGATACGCCAGGTCCGTGTCCTGCAGCTTCTGGTCGTAGGCCAGCGACTCGGGGAAGGTGTGCAGCATGGTCGTCATCCACCACGAGAAGCGCTGGGCCTTCCACACGCGGGCCAGAGCCTTCTCGGAGTATTTGTCGAGGCCGGTGCTGTCGCCAGCCTTGTAGTGCGCGACCATGGCGTGGTACAGGTAGTAGATGTCCGACGCCGCGCTGTTCAGGCCCCGTGCGCCGGTGGGCGGCACGATGTGGGCGGCGTCGCCAGCCAGGAACAGGTTGCCGTAGCGCATGGGCTCGGCCACAAAGGAGCGTAGGGGGGCGATGGATTTTTCGATGGAGGGGCCGGTGATGAGTTGGGCAGCCACCTCGGCGGGCAGGCGGCGCTTCAGCTCGGCCCAGAAGGCTTCGTCGGACCAGTCTTCCACGTTGTCGGTCAGCGGCACCTGGATGTAGTAGCGGCTCAGCACCTGCGAGCGCAGCGAGCACAGCGCAAAGCCGCGTTCGTGCTTGGCGTAGATCAGCTCGGGCGAGACGGGCTTGGTGCGCGAGAGCACGCCCAGCCAGCCGAAGGGGTAGACCTTTTCATATTCCTTGAGCACGTCGCGCGGGATGGACTTGCGGCTCACGCCGTGGAAGCCGTCGGCGCCGATGACAAAGTCGCAGTCGATGCGCACCACCTCGTCGCCGCTGCGGTAGGTCACGTACGGGTTAGCGCTTTTCAGGTCGTGCGGTTGCACGTCTTCGGCGTTGTGGATGACGATGCCCTTCATGCGGTCGCGCGCTTCGTACAGGTCGCGCGTCAGCTCGGTCTGGCCGTAGACGACCACCGAGCTGCCGCCGCTGTACTTGTGCAAATCGACCCGGTCCATTTTGCCGTCGTGGGCAATGATGAAGCCGTCGTGGATCTCGCCTTCCTTGTCCATGCGGTCGCCGCACTGAGCTTCGCGCATCAGCGCGGCAAAGCCGTGCTCCAGCACGCCGGCGCGGATGCGGCCCAGCACATATTCGCGGCTTTGGCGCTCCAGCACGATGGTGTCGATGCCCTTGAGGTGCAAGAGCTGCGAGAGCATGAGGCCCGAGGGGCCTCCGCCGATGATGCAAACCTGGGTTTTCATAGCGTCTCCAGTAGTGGTTGGTGTGTTCATGACATGGGTCAAACGGACCACCCAAAGATACGTGGCACAGTCGCCGCGTTGAATGGACGGATGGAGCCAGAACATGCACTTTTCGAACATCGATGGCATCCGCTCTTACAGCCTGTTTGGCGAGTCGCAGCACCTGCCCGATGTGCTGCACTGCGAGACGATTGCCGAGCGCTCGGCGCTGCACGACTGGGAGCTGGCGCCGCACCGGCACCAGCGGCTGCACCAGGTGCTGCTGATCACATCGGGCGGGGGCGTGGCGCACCTGGATGGCGAGCGGGTGCCGCTGTTTGCCGGTGCGCTCATCAACGTGCCGCAGGGGCATGTGCACGCGTTTCGCTTTACGCAGCACACGCAGGGCTGGGTGGCCACGCTGGCCGATGAATTGATGGACGAGATTTTTGTGCGCGTGGGCGATGTGCGGCGCGACCTGGCGCGGCCTGCCGTGGCGCCCGCGCCGCCACAGCTGCACCAGGCCATGGGCCAGGTCTGGCAGGAGTTCTCGGGCCGCGCCAAGGCGCGTGCGCTGGTGCTGCGGGGCCTGAGCGCCACGCTGCTGGGCTGGGTGGCGCGCGCGATGGAAGACCATAGCCTGGGCGACGCGGCAGCGCCAAAGTCCAGCCTGGTGCAGCGGCTGGAGGCGCTGATCGAGGCGCATTTTCTGGAGCACTGGCAGGTGGCCGACTACGCGCGGGCGCTGGCCGTGTCGCCCACGCACCTGAGCCGTGTGGCGCGGGCTGCCACGGGCGTGTCGGCCCAGCGGCTGATCGAGGCGCGGCTGATGCGCGAGGCGCGGCGCAACCTGGCCTATACGCACCTGGGCGTGGCCACCATTGCCTACACGCTGGGCTATGCCGACCCGGCGTACTTCACCCGCGCTTTCACGCGCGATGCGGGGCTGTCGCCGCGCGCGTTTCGGGCGCAGGTGGCGGCATCGGCGCCCACACAGGTGATGTGATGCCGCGTGACAGGCTGCTGACACGCCGCTGTCAGCAGCCCCCGCTCACCATCGGGGCTTCTTTCTTTCCATCACCCGTTGAACGACAAGGAGCCTTTCATGAAAAACGCCATCGCCTGGTTTGAGATCCCCACCACCCAGCTGGACCGCGCCCAGGCCTTTTACGAGGCCGTGCTGGGCCAGCCCATGCGCCGCGAGAACATGGGCCCGAGCGAAGGCGCCGTGTTTGCCTACGACCCCGAAGCCGATGGCGCAGGCGGCGCGCTGATGATGGGCCCCACGGCGCCCCAGGTGTCGGGCAGCGGCACGCTGGTGTACCTGGATGCATCGCCCTCGCTCGACGCCGCGCTGGACCGCGCGGTGGCCCAGGGCGGCCGCGTGGCCCTGCCGCGCCAGGCGCTGCCGCCGGGCATGGGCTTCTTTGCGCACATCCACGACCTGGATGGCAACCGCGTGGGTCTGCACGCGCTGGCTTGAAGCCAGAACGCACCGACGGCGTACTAAAGGAGCACAGCATGGAAGCGCAAGAAATCCACCGGGGCAGGTTGTTTGACCATGTGCAGCTGGTCGTGCGCGACCTGGCGGCCAGCCAGGCCTTCTACACGGCGGTGCTGCAGGCCCTGCAGGTGCCCATGGGCGGGGCGGACGAAGGCTACTTCTGGGCCGACGAGCTGTTTGTGTCGTCGGCCGACAGCCCTGCCGCGCAGGGCCACCTGACAGGCCGCCATCACCTCGCGTTTCAGGCCCGGGACCGGGCGATGGTGGATGCGTTCTACCAAGCTGCGCTGGCCCACGGCGGCACCGACAACGGCGCGCCGGGCGAGCGAAGAGCCTGTTCAAAGTCTTTTTGGAGATCGCATTGGAGTGCAATCGGGATGAGTGGATGCTCCGGATGCGCCGCATGGGCTCGTGCCCATGCAAGCAGCTGGGGCGTCCAATCGCCCGATTTCACTCCAACCCTTCGGGCAAGTGCCTTGCCGGGCGGTCTGCGGCGTTGCGGCGCTTGCCGATAGCACGGGCTATCGGCCGCGCCCCGCGCCTTGCATCCCATCCCGGCAAGGTACTTGTGCGACTTCAAAAAGACTTGGAAAAGGCTCTTACCACCCCGGCTACTACGCCGCCTTTGTGTGGGACCCGGATGGAAACAACATTGAAGCGGTGTTCCATGGCGGCGCCCAGCGCAGTGCGGCGTCGGTGAAGATCACGTTCTGAGGGGTGGGTCAGCCCGCCTCCGGGCGGGCCAGGCCGCGCAGCGGGATGGGCGTGGAGAACACGATGGACGTGCGCGTTTCACCATAGCCGTTGATGTCGCCCAGAAAGCGCTCCAGATCGGGCAGGTCGCGCGCCACGACCTGCATCACATACGAGTCGTTGCCGCTCACATGGTGGCATTCGAGCACCTGGGGCGACTGGCGCAGCTTGTCGATCAGCGCCTTCTTGCCGGGCTGCGGCACGTTGATGCCCACCACGGCGCGCACGCCGTAGCCGACCTTGGCGGGATCGATGTCAGCATGCACGCCGCGCACCACGCCCGCCTCCTGCAGGCGGCGCAGGCGCTCCAGCGTGGCGGGCACCGACAGACCCACGGCCTCGGCCAGTTCCTTGAGCGAGGCGCGGCCATCGGCCTGCAGCGCGCTGATCAGGCGCCAGGCTTTGTCATCGACTTCCATAAAAGCCTTTATCGATTGGCACAGAAAAAACCGAAACCAATTTCTGGATTCGCCGAATTTTCTGCATTCTCCACCGCCCGCCTCCGCCCTAGCATCGGTGCATGGACTTGACCTCAATCACCGTGTTTCTGCAAGCCGCCGTCATCGGCGTGCTCATCGCGGCCCCTGTGGGCCCCATTGGCCTGCTGACCATGCAACGCACCCTGGAGCGGGGCCTGGCAGCCGGGCTGGCCACGGGCCTGGGCGCGGCTGCGGCCGATGCGGTGTATGGCGCCGTGGGTGCCTTCAGCGTGCACTGGCTCATCGATGGGCTGACCCAGGCCAAGACGCCGCTGGCGCTGGGCGGCGGCGCGCTGCTGCTGGTGCTGGCCTGGCGCACCTGGCACGCGCCGGTGGCCCACGCCGCCGCACCAGCCCGCGATGCGCGGGGGCTGCTGGGCCTGGCGGCCGGCACGTTTGCGCTGACGCTGGCTAACCCGGCCACCATCGTGTCGTTCATTGCGGTGTTTGGCTCGCTGGGCGGCGGCCGGCCCAGCCTGCCATCGCCGCTGTGGATGGTGGCGGGCGTGCTGGTGGGCTCTGCCGCCTGGTGGCTGCTGCTGACCGGCGCGATTGCCTACCAGCGGCAGCGCTTTACGATCGCCTGGCGCCAGCGCATCAACCGGGCGTCGGCCCTGCTGCTGGGCGGGTTTGCACTGTGGCAGTGGGGGCAGTTGGTCTGAGGGGTCGTGCGGCGCCGACAGGGATGCTGCAAAGGTACTGACACTGCGGTGTCAGCAGCACGCCCGCACCATCGGTGGCTTCTTTGACCAGGAGCTTTCTCATGACCGACGCCGTGCTGCAACACCCCCTTTGGCCGGATGTCGCGCCTGCGCGCAACGACATGCCCCTGTCGGCAGCGACCTCTGCGGCCGCCACGCGCCGCAACTGGATCGCCGTGGCCTGCGCCCAGCACGCCCGCCAGGGCTGCGCCACGCCGGGCGCGGGCTATATGCAGGTGTGCCATGGCAAGGTGGCGCCGCTGCAGCGCATACGGCCCGGCGACCGCGTGGCGTACTACGCGCCGACGGTGACCATGGGGGGCAAGGACCGGCTGCAGGCGTTTGTCTCGATTGGCATCGTGCAGCCGGGTGCGCCGTATGCGTTTGACATGGGCGGCGGGTTTGTGCCGTCGCGGCGGGACGTGACCTATGTGCCTGCGCGTGAGGCGGCGATTGCACCGCTGCTGGACGCGCTGGAGTTTGTGGACGACCGCCAGCGCTGGGGCAGCAAGTTCCGCTTTGGGTTGTTTGCCGTGAGCGACCGCGACATGCGCCTGATTGCGAGGGCGATGCAGGCCGAGCTGCAATCACTACATTTTTGATAGCTATTCAGGCAATCAGCACTAGCGCATCCGGCCCAAAAGGCTTCAAACGGATCGCGAACAGCCCCGTGGGGCCTCCGAACAGCCCGCGGGCAGCTGTCAGCACACCGCCATCAGCGTGTCCACCACCCGGCGTTGGGCGGCGGTCAGGGCGGCATAGCCTTCACGCAGCAGTCGCAGCACGATCGCGTGGATTTCAATTTCGCTAGCGGGCATGGTCTTCTCCTTGAACGGACAACAGTGGGCGGCCTACCGCTGGGGCTGGCCGATGACATGGGCGCCTGCCACGACAAAAAGAGGCAGGCGCCCGGGCCTGCCCCACCATGGACCAAGCCCCAATGCCACTGTGCCGAGGTGGCGGCGCAGGCGGTGGGGCGATAAACAGGGAAGTTCGCGGCTTTTTTCGCGCGCCGCGACCAAGCCGAAGCGCTTAGGGCGCCGTGGCCCCAGGCACGTAGGCGTCGATCACCGGCGGCTCGCTGTCCCCCGCAGCGGTGCGGGCCAACTTGAGCCAGGTCCAGGTCTCCACATCGGGCGCGTCGTAGCTGCCGTAGGACTGCCCACCCCACGAGAAGTAAGAGCCCTTGTTGCCCGTGCTGACGGTGCGCTTGCCCACGGCCAGCCCGCCATCCTTGAGCAGCGCCAGCCTGAAACCCTGCAGCACGCCCGAGGCCCCAGGCTCCTTGTCCGGCGACACGGTCTGCGGGACCAGGTCGAACATGCCGGAGCTGCAGCGGGCCTGCGCGCCGCCGTAGGTGACCAGGCTCCACTGCCGAGTCAACGAGGTGCGCACGTTGCGCGCGCGGTTGACGGTGCGCGTGCGCAGCGTGGTTTCGCCGCGCTGCTGCTGCACCCAGACCTGCATCTCCGGCGAGCCGGTGAAAAACGGCAGGCTGCCCCGCACACCACCGGGCTCCACCGGCGGCCAGGCGTACACCCCTTGCAAGGACGGGCAGCCGAACCAGCTGCTCTGCACGGGGCCAAACGCCGAGGGCGGCTTGGGCGACCCCTGCACATCCGGCCCGCAGGCCGTGAGGGCCAGGCAACACAGGGCCAGCGTTGCGGCCCCGCCGATGCGCTGCACGCGCCGGTGCGGGGTGCGCAAGGCGCTGTGCGATGGCAAGGGAGCGGCAGGTTTCATGGTGTCTGGGCGGTGGTGCAGCCCGATTGTCGGGCCGAACACCGCACCTGCGGTCGCTCTATTTTTGATAGCAGCTTGCACATATTCCACTAGCGCCTCAGCACCAAAAGGCTCCAAAACCGTGTTGACGATCGCCCAGGGGGGGGCTGCGAGATCGTCAGGCTACGGATGTGCAGGCCCCGCCCGCACACGGGCCAGCGCCTCGGGCACATCGCGCCACGCCGGGCGGCCGGGGGCGTAGCGCTGGCGCATGTAGCCCGCCAGCTCGGTGATCTGCGCGTCGCTGAGCGCGTGGCCGAAGCCGGGCATGAAGCCGATGTCCCGCGCGGCGGGCTCGCGGATGCCGTGCACGATGACCTGCAGCAGGTTGTCGGGCCGGTCGCTGTGCAGGTTGCTGTTGAGGGCCAGGGGCACGTTCACGCCCAGCAGGCGCGGCCCGTCGCCGTCGTGGTGGCAGGCGGCGCAGGCACCATCGAACAGGCGCTGGGCCTGGCCGGGCTGCGGGGCCAGCGCGGCGGCCTGGGCTACGGCGGTCTGGGCGCGCTGCTGGGGGTCAGACACTGGCAGGGTGGCTGGCTGGGTAGCCGCTTCCGTAGCGGTGAACGAGGCCAGGTAGCCCGCCACGGCGCGGATGTCTTCGTCCGGCAAGTGGGCCAGCTCGCGCACCACAGGCGCCATGGGGCCGGAGGCGCTGCCGTGCTGCGGGCTGTGGCCGTGGCGCAGGTAGCCATACAAAGCATCGGCCGTCCAGGGCACGGGCGCCTTCGACAGGCCGGTGAGCGCAGGCGCCTCCCAGCCATCCACCATGGTGCCCGAGAGGAACGCAGCCCCGCCCAGCTCGGCTCCCAGCGCATTGCGCGGCGTGTGGCAGGCGCCGCAGTGGCCCACGCCCTGCACGAGGTAGGCACCGCGGTTCCATTCGGGCGGACGCGTAGGGTCGGGCTTGAACGGGGTCGCGTCGTGGAACAGCGCGTTCCAGCCCGCCATGAGCGGGCGCACGCTGAACGGGAAGGTCAACTCTGTCTTCGGCACCTCGGCCCGCACGGCGGGTTGCGCCATGAGGTAGGCGTACAGCGCGGTCAGGTCGTCGTCGCTCATCTTGGCGAACGAGGTGTAGGGGAACGCGGGGTACAGGTGTTTGCCGCCCCGCGAGATGCCTTCGCGCATGGCGCGCTGGAAGGCGCTGAAGGACCACTGGCCGATGCCGGTCTCGGCGTCGGGCGTGAGGTTGGTGGTGTAGACCTTGCCAAAGGGCGTTTCCATGGCGCGGCCGCCCGTGTTGAGCGTGCCGCCTGGAGCGGTGTGGCACACCACGCAGTCGCCCGCAGCGGCCAGCAGGCGGCCCCGCTCGATGGTGGCGGCGCTGTAGACCGAGGCACCCGCCGTCTGCACCACGGGCGCGATGGAGGGGCGCCAGCCCAGCAGCGCGGCGCCCATGGCGATGCCACCAGCGGCCAGGGCCAGGGCGCGCGCCCAGGGGCTGCGCTGGGTGGGCCATGTGGCGCTGGCTGGCACGGTGGGTGCGGGCAGCTCCAGCGTGGGCAATACCTCGGCCTGCTCAGTGGGTGCGGTGCTGCCTGCAGCCGCCTCGCCTGCGCCGCCGGGCAAGGGGTTGAGCCCGGCGCGCACCACCTCGGGCGTGAACGGCGGCGCGCGAAAGCGCACGCCCGTGGCGTCAAAAATCGCATTGGCAATGGCCGCCGTGCCCGGCACGGACGACGACTCGCCGGAGCCCAGCGGCGCCTCGTCCTGCCGGGGCATGTGCATGACCTCGATGACCGGCACCTCGCGAAAGCTCAGGATGGGGTAGCTGCCCCACTCGCGGTTGTCCACGGACTGCTTGACGGGCTCGAACGTCACCTGTTCCTTGAGCGCGCGGCTGGTGGTCTGCAGCACGTTGCCGTGCACCTGCTGCTCCACACCGGCGGGGTTCACCATCAGGCCCGCGTCATGCCCCACAACCACGCGGCGCACATGCACCTCGCCGGTCTTCTTGTTGACCTCCACATCGGCCACCCAGGCCGCCCAGGCGGCGCCAAAGCCGGGCCATTTGCTGTGGATGTAGCGGGCATAGGCAAAGCCCTGGCCTTGGACCCACTCACCTTTGTTGTCACCCTCCAAGGGGCGCTGCTGCGGGCCAGTGCGGCGAATCCAGCCCGCCTTTTCGGCGGTGGCCTGCACCAGCTCGGCGGCGCGCGGGTCATTCAGCAATTGCAAGCGGAATTGCACCGGGTCCACGCCCGCTGCCGTGGCCAGCTCGTCCACATAGGACTCGTGCGCAAACGAGTTGGGCAGGGCCGACACGCCCCGCAGCCACGACGCGCGCACGATGGGCGGCATGTCGTTGACGGCCACGCGCAGGTTGTCGTACTGGTAGGGCGGGCGCGCGGTGCGGTCGCCCATCTCGTAGGCCTGGGCCACGGGCTCGATGGTGCGGGTGAGCAGCAGGGCCAGCGTGGGCGCGCCGTTGGAGGGGTAGGACGTTTCAAAGTCGTACGCCGCCACGGTGCCATCGGCCTTGAGCCCGCCGCGCACCTGCATGAGCTGCGCCGTGCCCTTGGGCTCCCACAAATGCTCCTGCTCGCGCGTGAGCTGCACGCGCACAGGTGCGCCGACGGCGCGCGAGAGCAGCGCGGCATCGGCGGCCACGTCATCGGCACCGTTGCGGCCGTAGCAGCCTGCGGCCTCCATGCGGATGAGGTCGATGTCCACATCGGCCAGGCCCATCAGGCGGGCCAGGTCAGCGCGCAGCACATGGGGGTTTTGCGTGCCAGCCCACACCGCCATGCGGGGGCGGCCCGTGCTGTCATCACTGCGCCATTCGGCCACCGCGCACGATGGGCCGATGGAGCCATGCATCTGGTAGGGCCACACATAGGTGCGTGGCATGGGCTGGCCGTCGGCAGACAGCGCAGCCAGGGCACCCTCCACATCGCCTTCGTCCACCAGACGGCGCTGCGTGGCGGGGTTGGCGCGGATGGCTTGTTCCAGCGCCTCGGCGCTGTCCTGGCGCGGGAAGCCGGGCCAGTCTTTCCAGCGCACTTTCAGATCGCGCAGGGCTTGCTCAGCCTGTTCCTCGCGCTCGGCGACGATGCCCACAAAGTCGCGGATCACCACCACGGCGCGGATGCCGGGGATGTGGGCGATGGACTGCTGGTCTACCGATTCGAGCGTGTTGCCGATGAAGTCGCCATGGTCGGCCCCCGCATACGGCGGACGCACCACGCGGCCGTGCAGCATGCCGGGCACGCGCATGTCGTGCACAAACACCAGCTCGCCGCTGACCTTGGCGGGGATGTCCACGCGCGGCACGGACTGGCCGACTACGGTGTAATCGGCGGCGGCCTTGGTGGGCGTGGCGTCTACCAGCTCCAGCGTGGAGTGCGCGCCCGCCAGCAGCGCGCCGTAGGCCAGTTGGCGCGAAGGGTCTGCAGTGACCTGCACGATCCCCGCACGCACCTGCATTGCCTCCACCGGCACACCCAGCCGCTCTGCGGCCTGGGCCACCAGCCAGTGGCGCGCCTGCGCGGCAGCGGTGCGCAGGGGCTTGGCGTGGATCTGGATGGATGCGCTCGCAATGGTGGCGCCCTGGTTGGGCGCGCGTGTGGTGTCGCCCAGCACCATGTTCACCTGGGCCAAGGGCACGTCCAATTCTTCGGCCACGATCTGCGCGAGTGCGGTGCGGATGCCGGTGCCCAGGTCCACATGGCCGTTGAGTGCGGTCACGCTGCCGTCGTCCCACACGGCGATCAGTATCTCCACGCCCTCGGCCGGGTTGCCCGCCACCAGGGCGGGCTGGCCCTTGACGGGAGGCGGTGCGGGCGGTGGGTTGCGCACCACCAGCAGCACGCCCTGGGCGGCATGGAAGTCGGCGCGGGTGAGCGGGCTGTGGGCGCGCAGGGATGGAGGCGTGTTCATGCCTGGGCCTCGCGCATCAACTGGGCAGCGCGCAGTACGGCGCGGATGATCTCGACATGCGTGCCGCAGCGGCACAGGTTGCCCGACAGCTCGCGGCGCACGGCGGCTTCATCGGGGTCAGGATTGCGCTCCAGCAAGGCCACGGCCATCATCACCATGCCGCTCAGGCAATAGCCGCACTGCGCGGCCTGCTCATCCACAAAGGCCTGCTGCACCGGGTGAAGTCCTGCGGTGCGGCTGCAGCGCCCGGGCAGCCCTTCCAGCGTGGTCACCTCGCGGCCTGCCACGCCATGCGCCGGGATCACGCAGGCCCGCGCGGCAATACCATCCACCAGCACCGTGCACGCCCCACACTGCCCCAGGCCACAGCCGTATTTGGGGCCGTTGAGGGCCAAATCGTTGCGCAGCACGTGCAGCAGCGTGGCGCTGGCCAAGGTGCTCTGCGGCAGGGCACACGGCTGGCCATTGACTACAACCGGGGATATTGAAGCGGGCGCGTGCATGTCTCGGTGGGTTGTTCTCAGTCAGCGTCGCAGCGACCCGCTGCGCGTGTACATCTCCAGGTCCACAAAGTTGGAGCCATTGTGGTTGCCCGGGCCGTACACCAGCGGAAAGTCGCCGATCTTGGTGGTGCCCATGTCTTCCATGGCCTTGATGAAACCTTCGCGCGTGAGCGCTTTACCTGCGCGCTTGAGGCCTTCCACAAATACACGCGCGGCGATATAGCCCTCCAGCATGGTGTAGCTGTCGATCTTCTCGCCTGCATCCGCGCGGTCCTTGCGGTAGTCGGCCACGATACCCATGCGGCTGGCCTGCGGCGAGGGCACGATGCTGGCCGTGACCAGCCCTTCGATGCCGCCGTTCAGGCGCTGCGCGGAGCCCGGTGCGTCGGTGATGCCCACCGAGATGGTGTACAGCGGGGACGCTGCGCCCGCCGCCCGGTAGTCACGCAGGAACACCTCCACCATCTTGCCCGCCATGATCATCACCACCGCGCCCGGCTGGGCCTTGGTGAGCTGCGCCACCTGGGGCTTGGCGTCGGTGGCGGCGATCTCCATGGGCACGGAATCGACCACCTTGACCTTCAGGCCCTGGGCGATCTGCAGGCAGGTGTCGAGGTTGGATTTGCCAAACGCGCTGTTCTGGTAGATGACGGCGATGTTGTTGATGCCCAGCGTGGCGAGGTGGCCCACGATCTTGCGCAGCTCGGTCTCGTAGCTGGCGCGCACGTGGAACAGGTAGCGGTTGTGGTTGGTGCGAAACGACGTGGTGCCCACCAGCGGCGCGAACATGGGCACGCCCGCCTTCTCTGCCAGGGGCATGGCAGCGATGAGGTTGCCGGTGGCCACGTAGCCGATCAGGGCGAAGACCTTGTCTTCGTCAATGAGCTTGGCGGTGTTCTCGGCGGTCTTCTTGGGCTCGTACGCGTCATCGTGCGACACCAGCTCCAGCGTGCGCCCCTGCACGCCGCCGGTCTTGTTCACCTTGTCGAACGCCAGCGCAATACCCGCCTTGTAGTCCACCCCAAAATCCTTGGCAGGACCGGTGAACACGGCCGACTGCCCCACCTTGATGCGGGTGTCCGTCACCCCGGTCTCGGCAGCCGCCGGGCCCGCGGCCCCCAGAGCAGCGGCGGCCAGGGCCGTCAGCACCACACGGCGGTCGATGCTGCCCTCCTCCATCCCACGACATTTCATGAAACGCTCCTTACATCAAAGGCGCAAGTTTCCCTGCAAGCGGAGCGGCTGCGCAACCATTTCTGCGGGGTGTTGTGAATCCGTCAAACCCCGGCGCCGAAGCACCGGGGCGGTGCGCCGTCAGGCGACATCGATGTCGCTGGACTGGATGCGTTTGACACCCTTGGCCTTCATGTTTTTCCAGGCCGCGTCGAGCGATCCGTTGAGGTCGATGGCGCGGGTCGCATCTTCGACCACATAGGTTTCGAAGCCCAGGCGTTTGGCGTCCAGCGCCGTCCAGGCCACACAGAAGTCGGTGGCCAGGCCCGTGACAAACACGGTCTTGATGCCACGCTGCTTGAGGTAGCCCGCCAGGCCGGTGGAGGTCTTGCGGTCGGCCTCTTCAAAGGCAGAGTAGCTGTCCACATGCTGGTGAAAGCCCTTGCGCAGGATCACCTGGGCCTTGGGCACCTGGAGGTCCTTGTGCAGGGCGGCATCGTCGGTGCCCTGCACGCAATGGTCGGGCCACAGCACCTGCTGGCCGTAACTCAGCTTGGTGGTTTCAAACGGCTTCTTGCCCGCGTGAGCACTGGCAAAGGAGGCGTGGCCCTGGGTGTGCCAGTCCTGCGTGACCACCACGTTTTCAAACGCTGTGGCAATGCGGTTGATGACGGGCACCACCTCATCCCCCTTGGCCACGGGCAGCGTGCCGCCGGGGACAAAACAGTTCTGCACATCGACCACGATGAGCGCCGCTCGCTCACCGGGTTTGATCTTGCCTGCCGCCCAGCTGGCGGGGAAGCTGGCCCCGGCCACGGTAAGCGCGGCCGATTGAAGAAGAAAGCGACGACGTTGCGCAGTTTGCATGGTGAACACTCCGGTTGGGAACGAACTGACACATCGGCCATGGCCCGGTAGGGCCAGGGCCGGGGAACTTCTGCTTCACACGCTGAGGTAGGCGCGGCGCACCTCTTCGTTGGCGGCCAGCTCTTCCATGCTGGCCTGGTAACGGATCTGGCCCTTTTCGAGCACATAGGCGCGGTCGGAGACCAGCTCGGCAAAGTGCATGTTCTGCTCGGACAGCAGGATGCTCACGCCCTGCTCTTTCAGCTCCAGGATCATGTGCGCCATCTGCTCCACGATGACGGGCGCCACACCTTCAGAGGGCTCGTCCAGAAGCACCAGATAAGGGTTGCCCATGAGCGTGCGGGCCACGGTCAGCATTTGCTGTTCGCCACCGCTCATGCGACCGCCCGGGCGCTGGGGCATCTCGCCCAGGTTGGGAAAGAGCTTGAACAGGCGCTCGGGCGTCCACACCGGGGCGGCTGTGCCATCGGGCCAGGTGCGGGCGGGTTGGCGGCCCACTTCCAGGTTCTCCATCACCGTGAGGTCGGTGAACACGCGGCGGTCTTCGGGCACAAAGCCCAGGCCCAGGCGGGCAGCGTCGTGCGGGTCGGTTCTGGACAGGTCCTTGCCCATGAACTGAATGCTGCCCTTGCGCTTGGCCAGCATGCCCATCAGCGTCTTGAGCGTGGTGGACTTGCCTGCGCCGTTGCGGCCCATCAGGGCCACGACTTCGCCCCGGCGCACGTCCAGGTCTACGTCGTACAGGATTTGCGCGGCACCGTACCAGGCCTGCAGGCCCTTGGCCTTGAGCAGCAGTTCTTCGGGGTTGTGGGTCGTCATGGTCATGCCGCCTCCGCATTGGCTGCGGCTTTCTTCTCAAACGTCTTGCCCGTGCCGAAGTAAACCTCCTGCACCTTGGGGTGGTCGCGCAACTCCAGCGGCTTGCCCTCGGCAATCAGCCGCCCGCGCGCCAGCACGATCATGCGGTCCGCATAGGCAAACACCACGTCCATGCTGTGCTCGGTGAAGAGCACCGCCATATTGCGGTCGATCACCAGCTGTTTGGTCAGCGCCATGAGTTCGTTGCGCTCCTTGGGCGCCATGCCGGCGGTGGGCTCGTCCATGAGCAGCAGCTTGGGGCTGTTGGCCATGGCAATCGCCAGCTCCACGCGCTTCACATCGCCATAGGCCAGCACGCTGCAGGGCCGGTCGGCCTGCGACTTCATGCCCACCTGGTCGAGCAACGCCAGGGCTTCCTCGCGTTTGTGGTCGGCAGCCCTGCGCCATAGGGAGAACAGCAGACCGTCGTTGGAGATCAGTGCCATCTGCACGTTCTCCACCACCGTCAGCGACGCAAAGGTTTCGGCAATCTGAAAGGTGCGGCCCACCCCCATGCGCCAGATGTCGCGGGGCTTGCGGCCCACCAGCTCTTGCCCGTTGAGCTGGATGGAGCCTGCATCGGCAGGCAGCTGGCCATTGACCATGTTGAACGTGGTGGACTTGCCCGCGCCGTTGGGGCCAATCAGCGCCAGCAGCTCGCCCGCAGCGAGTTCGAAGTGGATGCCATCCACCGCCTTGACGCCGCCAAACGATTTGCCCAGACCGGTGACTTTGAGGAGGCTCATGCTGTGCCCTCCTTGTTGTTCTTGGCGTCGCGCATGTTGTCAAAGATCTGTTTGATGGTGCCAGCGATGCCCTGCGGAAACAGCAACACCAGGATGAGGATGATGGCGCCCAGCATGGCGCGCCAGTAGTCGGTGTTGCGCGCCACGGTGTCGTGCAGCCAGGTGAAGGTGACCGCGCCCACCACGGGGCCCGCCAGCGTCTGGATGCCGCCGAGCAGCACCATCACCAGCCCGTCCACCGATTTGCCCACGGCCAGCGACTCCGGCGAAATGCTGCCCTTGGAGAACGCATACAGCGCCCCTGCCAGCCCTGCAGCCGTGCCCGCCACCACAAACGCCGCCCACTGCATGCGCTTGACGTCGATGCCGATGGCGTCGGCGCGCAGCACAGAGTCGCGCCCCGCGCGCAGCGCATAGCCAAACGGCGAGAACAGCACGCGGCGCAGCCACCACACCCCTGCCCCCACCAGTGCCAGCGTGAGCCAGTAATACATGCGCTTGTCTGCCAGCCAGGCCGCAGGCCACACGCCTGTGAGGCCGTTGCTGCCCCCCGTGAAACTGTCCCACTGGTAGGTGATGGCCCAGGTGATCTGGGCAAAGGCCAGCGTGAGCATGGCCAGGTACACACCCGACAGCCGCACTGCGAACCACCCGTAGACAAACGCCCCGGCCGCCGCCACCAGCGGCGCCACAACCAGTGCGATCTCCATCGGTAGCCCGAGCGAGCGCACCAGCAGGGCCGCGCCATAGGCGCCCAGCCCGAAGTAGGCGGCATGGCCGAAGGAGTGCATGCCCGCAGGCCCCATGATGAAGTGAAGGCTGGCCGCAAACAGCGCTGCGATCAGCAGGTCAATCAGCAACACCGTGGTGTACGGCGACTGCGCGGTCAGTAGCGGGGCTGCCGCCAGCAGCAGGCCCAGCACGGCGGCCGCCACCAGGTAGGCCCTGCCAGGCCGACGCAGCGGCTCCTCCTGCATGCCCACGTAGCGGCTGGGCGCCTGCGGCCTGCCGAACAGGCCCCACGGGCGCCAGACCAGCACCACCGCCATCACCAGAAAATCCACCACGAGAGTCAGCTTGGAAAACGACACACTCAGGCCAAACACATCGACCACACCCAGCCAGATGCAGATGGCCTTGATCTCGGAGATCAGCAGGGCGGCGGCGTACGCGCCCGGAATGGAGCCCATGCCACCCACCACCACCACCACGAAGGCGGCACCGATGGTGTGCAGGTCCATCTCCAGCGTCGCGGGCTCGCGCGGCAGTTGCAGTGCGCCACCCAGCCCGGCCAGCATCGCGCCCAGCGCAAACACGGCCGTGAACAACCAGGCCTGGTTGACGCCCAGGGCGCTCACCATCTCGCGGTCTTGTGTGGCGGCACGCACCAGCGTGCCAAACCGGGTGCGCGTGAGGAGCAGCCAGACCGCGCCCAGCACCAGCGGACCGACCACGATGAGGAACAGGTCGTAGCTGGGGAACTGCCGCCCCAGCAGGTTCACGGAACCCGAAAGGCCCGGCGCGCGCGGGCCCAGCAGTTCGTCGGGGCCCCAGAGCCACAGCACCGCGTCCTTGATGACCAGCACCAGGGCAAACGTGGCCAGCAGCTGGAACAGCTCGGGCGCCTTGTAGATGCGGCGCAGCAGCACCACCTCGATCAGCGCCCCCAGCACGCCAACGATCAGCGCGGCCAGCGGCAAGGCCACCCAGAAGCCCAGCGCACCGCTCAGACGCTCGACCAGCGAGTACGCGACGTAGATGCCCACCATGAAGAACGAGCCATGGGCAAAGTTCACGATGCGGGTCACGCCAAAGATCAGCGACAGACCCGCCGCCACGAGGAACAGCGACGACGCGCTCGCCAGCCCGTTGATGAGCTGAACGATGAAACCCGAAAAACTCATGTTCAATAAACCCTGTAGGGCCTGTTCACACTATTTTTGCCAGCGCGAAGGCCATGAAAGAAGCCGGCGGTGCCCCAGCCGACACCAGCCAGCACCCGCAGAATTTGCCTGTGTCGGGCTGCCGGTAGCGTCTGCCGGGACCGAGGCGCGGCAGACGCCTCAGACCTCAGAGGGAATCAATCAGCGCTTCGTGACTTCTTCACGTCGGCAGCGGACGGCTGGTACTTGGCATCGGCACCATCCAGGTAGACGTAATCCACCATCACGCCCTTGCCGCCTTCGTTCTTGGTGCGACCGACAAATGCGCCCATGGTGGCCTGATGGTCTTCAGGCCGGTAGGTGATCTTGCCGAACGGGGTGTCCACCTGCAGTCCCTTGAAGGCAGCGACCAGCTTGTCGGTGTCGGTGCTCTTGGCTTTGGCAATACCGGCCGCAGCCGACTTGATCATGCTGTAGCCCACCACCGAACCCAGGCGCGGGTAGTCCTTGAACTTGGCTTGGTACGCCTGCTCGAACGCCTTGTGTGCGGGGGTGTTGATGCCGTACCAGGGATAGCCGGTCACCAGCCAGCCGTTGGGGGCCTCATCTTTCAGGGGATCCAGGTATTCGGGTTCGCCCGTCAGCACGCTGACCACCTCGATGCCCTTGAAGAGGCCGCGCGTGTTGCCTTCGCGCACGAACTTCGACAAGTCTGCGCCAAACAGCACGTTGAAGACGGCGTCGGGCTTGGCATCCGACAGCGCTTGCACCACGCTGCCAGCATCCACCCGGCCCAGCGGCGTGGCTTGTTCAGCCACAAACTCCACGTCGGGCTGGGCGGCCTTGAGCAGTTGCTTGAACGCCGCCACGGCAGACTGCCCGTATTCGTAGTTGGGGTAGACCACGGCCCAGCGCTTTTTCTTCATCTTGGCGGCCTCGGGCACCAGCATGGCGGCCTGCATGTAGGTGCCGGGACGCAGGCGGAAGGTGTACTGGTTGCCACCCTGCCAGGTCATCTTGTCGGTCAGCGGCTCGCCTGCGAGAAAGAAGAACTTCTTCTGCTTGGCAAAGTCGGCCACTGCGAGGCCAGTGTTCGACAGGAAGGTGCCAGTCAGCACATCGACCTTCTCGCGCGACACCAGCTCTTCGGCCACACGAACGGCGTCGCCGGGGTTGGCGTTGTCGTCGCGCGTGATCAGTTCGATCTTCTTGCCATTGACGCCGCCCGCAGCGTTGATCTCATCGACCGCCAGCTCCATGCCCTTCTTGTAGGGCTCCAGGAAAGCGGGCTGCGCCTTGTAGCTGTTGACCTCGCCAATCTTGATCACGCCCTGGGCAAACACAGGGGCCAGGGTAAGGGCCAATGCAGCCGCAGCCGTGGCACGCATGAGGTTTCGTCGCATTGTCATGGGGAGACTCCTGAAGGATGGTTGGAGAGAGATCGAACGGGGGTGAGACAGGACAGGTGTGTGTTGTACGCGCGCCGGGCTCAGCGCAGGCCGTCAACGCCTTTTATTTCAGAGGCCGTGAGGCCGCCGACACGTGGCAACGGCCGCCCGCTGTCGGTCACGACAACGGCCACCACGATTTCATTGGCCCGCGGGGCATCGGCTACACGGGCTTCCATGGCGTCGAAATGGCTGCGCACGTAAGCCGCATCCTTGTGGCCCAGGGGCACGTCGATGGCCGTGCCGAGGCCGCCCATCTTCTTGCTGGATGGGACCAACGCCGCACCCTTCTCGACAGCCACACGCAATGGTGCGCCCAGCTTGGGGTGGAGGATGGCGGCGGCGTGCTCCAGCTCGCCCGCCTCGCCCACGATGGCGGCCTTGCCGTAGCTGTGCGCATCGCCCGGGGCAATGCCCAGGGCCTGCACGCAGCGGGCGCCCAGAAGGCCTCCCAGCTCCTCACCGATGGCGATGAGTTCGTCCAGGTTTTCCACATAACGTCCGGCAAAGGGGTTCTCGATCACGGCCATGGCCAGCGCCTTGCGCACCGGGGGCTGAACGTCACGCCCCATTTCCACGCGGACCTCGTCGGTCTGGACGATGATCTTTCGAATCTTGGCTGGCATTTTTTGGCTCCTTGGGATCTTGTCTTGTTCGATGGTGTGCGGGTCGGCGGGCGGCTCAGCGCAGGCCGTTCCACTGGCTGATGTCTGCCGCCTTGAGCCCTCCGACGCGGGCGTGGATGCGCGGGCCCGTGGTCATGGCAAGTATGAACACGATCTCGTCAGCGGATGGCGCGCCCGGAACACGCACTTCGATCGCGTCAAAATGGCTGCGTACGTAGCTGGCGTTGATGTGGGTGAGCGGCACATCCAGCGCTGCACCGGGGCCGCCCACTTTCTTGGTGGAGGGCACGATGGACAGCGCATTCGCGGGCTGCCCCGTCTTCTCTTCGGCCTGGCCCTTGGCGTAGGCGTTGCGGTCGCCCTTCCAGCCCAGCAGTTCGCGCATGGCGTAGCCGCCGGGCACATGCCACAGCGCGCCGTGTTCCAGCTCACCGGCCGCGCCCACGATGGCGCCTTTGCCATAGGTCTCGATGCGCTCGGCAGGCACCGCCATGGCCTTCAGGAGGCGCTGGGCCATGTCCAGCCCCACGTCCTGCAGCGCGTCCATCATGGGGAGGATGTCGGGCTCGTACCGCCCCGCAAACGGGTTGGTCAGCACCGCGCCGATGGCACCACGCAGCAGCGGCACGTCGGCCACCGGCCCGAATTCGTGCCGGATTTCCTCAAGATGGGTGAAAACGCGCCGTATCTGGATCATTCTGGAGACCTGTGCATTTCGTTAAGCAAATACTGAACCAACTTCCGATGCCACCGCCGGATCCCGGGGCCATACCGCATCCGCCAGCGCCTGGGGCGCCGAGGTCGCCACGAACTGCCCCTGGCACGCCAGCAGCGCAAACCACAGCAGGCCGCTGGACTGCAATTCTTGCGCTTTTTGCAGCCCCTGGTGCAATGCCCGGGCCACCAGCTCCCTGGGCAAGGCAGGGACATCCACGGTGACAGGAATGGCCCCCAGGTCACTGTCGTCCCGCACCTGCCACGCGGGCCTGCGCACAATCCGCGCATCGGCCACATCCACCGCGTTGGCCACGATGGTTGCGGCCGCATCGGCCTGCGCCGCCGAACGCGCCAGCACCGTGACGCTGTCCGCAATGCCCAGCGACTGGCTGCGCCCGCGCCACCCACTGGTGGCCACACCGCGCACCGGCATGGCGCTGTCGATGCGGATCTGCCCATCCAGCACCAAGCCGTTGCGCATCTGTGCAGCGTTGAGTGCAGCGATATCAGCGTACACCCCCACCGTGACCGACTGGCCCGGCGCCAGGTGCAGCGCAATGTCGCCCCCATTGTTGACCCAGGCCCGGTCTATGCCCTGCTGGTCGTAGCACGCCAGAATTTCCTGGGCCACCGCACCCGCCACCGCAGCCATCGACGTGATGAAGCCTGCGCGGTAGGGGCTGCAGGCCGCCCACATGCGACGCGCCATCACGCCCTGCAAAGTGCAGTGCGCACCCACCGGCGCCCGCAGGCCAGGGAGTTCACTCACCAGCTCCTGCAGCAGCCCTTCAAAACGTTGCCAGGCGCGCTCGTGCGCGTGGGCCACGGCGTCGCGCGCCCCTTCGGCCTGAAGGATGAGGTCCATCGGGCCATGCTGGAAATGCCAGCGGCCGTCGGAAAGGAGTTTGCGGCAAGCGTTCACAGCGCGGCTCACTCAGCCTAGCAGGGGTGGGCGGCCCAGCGGCCACGGATTGGCCGCGGGCAAGGTCTGCCACACGCGCGCCTGCGGCGCACCGTCGTTATGCCACGCACCGCGCTCCAGCACGTCGCGCAGGCTGCGGATCTGTTCGGTGTGCCCGCCCAGCGCTTCGTAGTCCGCACGGCGCATGCTGAACTCGATGGGCGCCACGATGGCGGGGGTGGGCACGGTGCCAAAGCTGTTGTCCGGCATGCGCAGCACGTCGGCCATCACGGTGATACCACCGCCCGGCCATACATAAGCAGGGGCACCGCCACAGGTCACGTTGACCAGCGCGTTCTTGATGGAGCGCGTGAGCAGCACCGGGTTCTCGGTAACCCCTGCGCGCAGACTACCGCCGGCTCCGCCAAGGAACAGCACAGACGCCAGCGAAGGCTCGCAGTTTTCGCCGATGCGGTCCACGATGCGGCGCACCTCGGCCGGCATTTCGGCTTCGACCGGATGGAATTGCTCGTCCAGCACGTACCAGGAGGCATGCTCCCCGGTGGTGGAGGTCATCAACAAGCGCAGCCCCGGCCAGGCCACCGATTCGTCCCAGCCCTCGATGATGGACAGCGGGTCGGCAATGTCGGTGCCGCCCCAGCCGATGCCCGGGTTGGCCACCTGAAAGTAACGGCCCGGTGTGGACTTGCGCCCGCGCATCTGGATGCCGGAAGGCTTCATGTCGAGGCAACGGCCCGCCTGATGCTCGGTGAGCACGCCGGTGATGTGGTCGTCCACCACCACCACCTCGTCCGCATGGCCGAAGAACTGGCGCGCAAAGATGCCAATGGCCGCAGAGCCGCAGCCCACGCGCATGCGCTGCTCGGCCACACCGTTGACGATGGGCGCACGCCCCGCCTGGATCACGAGCTGCGAGCCGCCGTCGATGGTGAACTCCACCGCCTGCTTGTTGCCCAGCGCCTGCATCATCTCGGCGGTGATGCGGCCTTCTTTCTTGGTGCCACCCGTGAGGTGGTGCACACCGCCCAGCGACAGCATCTGCGAGCCGTACTCTGCCGTGGTCACATGGCCCACCACCTCGCCCTTGCAGCGCACGTTGGCCTGCTCGGAGCCGAGGAAGCGGTCGGTGTCGATCTTCACCTTGAAGCTGCAGTAGCTGAAGATGCCCTCGGTGACCACGGTGACCATGTCCACGCCATCGGTCTGGGAACCCACGATGAAGGGCGCCGGCTTGTAGTCGGGGTAGGTGGTAGACGAGCCCACGCCCGTCACGAACACCTCTTCAGACAGCAGCAGGTCACCGTTCCATGCGGGTTCTGAAGCCACTGCGGTCTCAGCGTCTTGTGCAGCCGGGGCGCGGCCCGCAAACGGCACCAGCGTGGCCTCGCCCGCCTCCAGGGTCTTGCGCAGCAGCACCACCGGGTCCAGCCGCACGAGCACGCCCGCATGGTTGGCATAACGGTCGCAAGCCCCTGCGCGGCCTTCGGAAATCTGGCACAGCACCGGACACGCATTGCACTCGACCTTGGCAGCGTTCATGCGCTCGTTGCGCGGCCGGGCGCGCTCGAGCACCTGCGGCAGATCCGGCGCATCCATGCCAGGTAGCCCGTCGGTCTTGGTGTGTTCAGTCATCGTGGCGGCCCATTCATTGCATTGTGGCAAGTGCTTGTACGCGCATTGCATTTTGTGTAGCATTCACTTAACTTAAATGTTGTGAACACTACATTCGATGTCAATGTAGCGGAATCGATCAGACTCTGCAATGGTGTTTTTGCGCCCCCAAAAATGGTGCATGAGGAGCCCCAAAATGACGCACGTTGTGACAGACGCCTGCATTCGGTGCAAGTACACCGACTGCGTCGATGTGTGCCCTGTCGATTGCTTCAAGGAAGGGCCGGAATACCTGGTCATTGACCCGGACGAATGCATCGACTGCGCGGTGTGCATTCCGGAGTGCCCGGCCAACGCCATCTATGCCGAAGACGACCTGCCCGAAGGCATGGAAATCTTTCTGCAGTTCAACAAAAAGCTGGCGCCCACGCTCCCCACAATCACCAAAAGAAAAGCGGCTTTGCCAGATGCGGAACAATGGAGGGTTGTGAGCCACAAGCTTTCAGGCCTGAACATTGCGCTGTAGAGCGCATGGGGCCCTGCTCTTCAGCCAAATTCCTTATTTGCTTCCAACTTTTCCATCTAACGCACCATGAGCGCCTTTCTTGACGAACGCGTCCTGACGGTCCACCACTGGACGGACCGCCTTTTCTCCTTCACCACCACGCGCGACACCGCGCTGCGCTTCTCCAACGGCCATTTCACGATGATTGGCCTGCGCGGCGAAAACGGCAAACCCCTGCTGCGCGCCTACAGCATCGTGAGCCCCAACTACGAAGAGCACCTGGAGTTCCTGTCCATCAAGGTGCCCGACGGCCCGCTGACCTCGCGCCTGCAGCACATCAAGGTGGGCGACACCATCGTGGTCGGCAAAAAGCCCACGGGCACCCTGCTGATCGACTACCTGCTGCCCGCCAAGCGCCTGTACATGCTCTCCACCGGCACGGGCGTGGCCCCGTTCCTGAGCTTGATCCGCGACCCGGAGACTTATGAGAAGTTCGAGGAAGTCATCCTTGTGCACGGCGTGCGCGAGGTGAAGGAGCTGGCCTACCATGACTACATCACGCAAGAGCTGCCCCAGCACGAGTTCCTGGGCGAAATGGTCACCAAGCAGCTCAAGTACTACCCCACCGTCACGCGCGAGCCTTTCAAGCACCAAGGCCGCGTCACCACCGTGATCGAAAACGGCCAGATGGCGCGCGACCTGGGCCTGCCCGCGCTCAATCCCGTGGAAGACCGCGTGATGATCTGCGGCAGCCCCGAGATGCTGCGCGACCTCAAGCACATGATGGAAGAGCGTGGCTTCAAGGAAGGCAACACCACGAAGCCTGGCGACTTCGTGATCGAACGCGCGTTCGCAGAGCAGTGATCCCCCGGCGGCCCCCGCACCGGGGGACCGCCTCATCCACCAGGACCCGCCATGTCTGCCACTCCCACCAAGACCCGGACCGCGTCCCCCCGCGCCGCCTCTGCCCGCAAGACGGGCGTGCGCGAGCAGGCCGCACAGACCACGCGCGACAACATCCTGAAGGCGGCGACCAAGGTGTTCGCCCGCTACGGCTACGAAGGCGGCAGCGTGGAGAAGATCTCCAAGGCGGCCAAGTCCTTCGACCGGATGATCTATTACTACTTCGGCAGCAAGGAAGGCCTGTTCATCGAAGTGCTGGAGGAAACCTACCGGCGCATGAACGATGCGGAAT